>MDTB01010642.1_pt1 | contig 13955 bp, 13 predicted proteins | sample 811161 | NCBI WGS metagenome assembly MDTB01 (sample SAMN05326650, study PRJNA326480) | marine metagenome | isolation source: seawater | place: Mediterranean Sea | collected 2009
GGCGGAACTGATTGCCCAGGCTCTGACTGCAAGTCGGCGCAAAATCGCCGTGTTTATTGCCTCGGTCCTGGCCTTAATGGTCATCTTTGGCTCGCTGATGTACATCGTTGAAGGCGAGAGTAATTCGGCATTCGCGAGTATCCCGCACAGCATTTATTGGGCGGTGACCACCATGACCACGGTAGGCTACGGCGACATCGCGCCAATCACGCCGCTGGGGCAGTTTCTTGCCTCCCTCATCATGCTTATGGGCTACGGCATCATTGCTGTACCCACGGGTATCGTGACGCTGGAGTTGAACGAGGCCAATCGTCGTCAGGCGAACACCCGAACCTGCTCTGATTGCGCGGCAGAAGGGCACGCTCGGGAGGCTAGCTATTGCTGGTGCTGTGGGGCGACGCTGTACCAGCGTTCAAGAGATCGAGTTACTGAGGCGGCGGGGCGTCATTAGCGGGTTTATATGGGGCCTCGCCGCAGGATAGGCGTGTCGCCGAGCGGTGACTGGATTGGTCTCGTAACGGTATGGCGTGAGCGCGCCTGATACTGAAGCCTCTACAAGAACTTGGAACTAGCGTAGAATGTGCGCCTCTCTGGCGGGGGAGTTTCTGCCAGTTTCCGGACTAATTAAGGAGTAAAGGGTCGTGTTAGAAGCCTATCGTGCCCACGTACAAGAACGCGCAGAGCTGGGCGTTCCACCCAAGCCGCTGAGCCCAGAATGGACGGCGGAATTGGTTGAATTGTTGAAGGCGCCCCCCTCAGGTAAAGAAGACTTTTTGCTCGATTTGATCGCCAATCGCGTGCCGCCAGGCGTGGACGAGGCGGCCTATGTGAAGGCAGGATTCCTGAGTGCGATCGTGTTGGGCGAAGCCAGCTCACCGCTAATCGACCCGGCTGCCGCGGTCGTTCTGCTGGGCAATATGCACGGTGGCTACAACGTAGCAACCTTGGTGAAGCTGCTGGACGATGACGCCCTGGCAGCGTCCGCAGCGGAAGAACTTAAAGGTACGATCCTCGTTTTCGATGCATTTCACGATGTGGCGTTGAAGGCAGATGCGGGCAATGCCCATGCCAAGGCCGTAATGCAGTCCTGGGCAGAAGCAGAATGGTTCACCTCTAATGATGCGCTGCCGGAAAGCATTGAGGCCGTGGTCTTTAAGGTCTCCGGCGAGACCAATACGGATGATCTATCACCGGCGCAGGACGCTTGGTCACGCCCAGATATTCCGCTACATGCGCGTGCCATGTACAAGATGCAGCGAGAGGGTCTAACGCCTGAGGTTCAGGGCGAAGTCGGCCCCATGGAGCAAATCAAGGCGCTGCAAGACAGCGGTATGCCGGTGGCCTTTGTGGGCGACGTTGTGGGCACGGGCTCATCCCGGAAATCGGCAACGAACTCGGTTTTGTGGTTCTTTGGCGAGGATATGCCAGGTGTACCGAATAAGCGATCTGGCGGTATCTGTATTGGCAGCAAGGTTGCGCCGATCTTCTTCAATACCATGGAAGATGCGGGGGCACTGGTCTTTGAGGCCCCCGTGGACAAGCTGTCCTTTGGCGATGTGATCCACATCCAACCCTACGACGGAAAGATATTGAGTAAGGAGGGTGAGCTGCTCTGTGAGTTTGAGCACAAGTCGGATGTGATTCTGGATGAAGTGCGAGCAGATGGCCGTATTAATCTCATCATTGGCCGTGGCCTGACCCAACGTGCTCGGGAACACCTGGGCCTAGCGGCCTCTGAGGTTTTCCGCAAACCCGATCAGGTGGAGGAAACCGATAAGGGGTTCACTCTGGCGCAAAAGATGGTCGGCAAGGCCTGCGGTCTGCCCGGTGTTCGTCCCGGCAGCTACTGCGAACCGAAAATGACCACCGTGGGATCCCAGGATACGACGGGCCCAATGACGCGCGATGAGCTGAAAGACCTGGCTTGCCTTGGATTTTCAGCGGACCTGGTCATGCAGTCCTTCTGTCATACGGCCGCATACCCCAAGCCGGTGGACATCGATACCCAACATAATCTGCCGGATTTCATCATGAACCGGGGTGGGGTGTCCCTGCGGCCTGGCGACGGGATTATTCATAGCTGGCTGAATCGTATGCTCCTGCCGGATACGGTAGGCACCGGGGGAGACTCACATACGCGATTCCCCATGGGCATCTCCTTTCCTGGAGGCTCTGGGTTGGTGGCCTTCGCCGCAGCAACCGGAGTGATGCCGCTGGATATGCCGGAGTCTGTTCTGGTGCGTTTCAAGGGAGAGATGCAGCCGGGCATTACGCTCAGGGATCTCGTCCATGCCATTCCCTACTACGGCATCAAGGCCGGTCTGCTCACCGTTGAAAAGCAGAATAAAAAGAATTTTTTCTCCGGCCGAATTCTGGAAATTGAAGGCCTGAACAGCCTAACCGTGGAGCAGGCCTTTGAGCTTTCCGACGCCTCAGCGGAACGATCGGCTGCAGGCTGCACCATCAAGCTCTCGGAAGATTCCGTTGCAGAATACCTGCGCTCAAATGTCACGCTGCTGCGCTGGATGATTGCAGAAGGTTACGGCGACGTCCGCACCCTGGAGCGTCGTGTTCAGAAAATGGAGGCATGGCTGGCGGAGCCCAGCCTGATGAGCGCCGACGAGGATGCCGAATATGCGGCGGTCATTGAGATTGATCTAGCTGAGGTCACCGAACCCATTGTTTGTGCGCCGAATGATCCAGATGATGCGCGACTGCTCTCCGAGGTGGCTGGCGATACCGTCGACGAAGTCTTCATCGGATCTTGCATGACCAATATCGGACATTTCCGAGCGGCGGGCAAACTGCTGGATGACGCAGACAGCGTCAACACACGTTTCTGGATATGTCCGCCAACCCGCATGGACGAGCATACGCTGATGCAGGAGGGCTACTACAATATTTACGGTAAGGTGGGTGCGCGAACCGAAATGCCCGGGTGTTCCCTGTGTATGGGTAATCAAGCCCGGGTTCTCGCTGGCGCGACCGTGCTTTCCACTTCTACCCGTAACTTTCCCAATCGGCTGGGCGATGGAGCGAACGTCTACTTGGCGTCGGCAGAGCTTTCTTCCGTGGGCGGCATCCTGGGGAAGCTGCCTACGGTAGAGGAGTATCGTCAGTACTCGGATAAAATCGACGCCATGGCGAAAGATATCTATCGTTACATGAGCTTTGATCAAATCGAGTCGTTCCATGAAGCGGCAGAAGACGGTAAGCGTATCGCCGCCCAACAAATTGTAGACGTTAAATAGTGCGGGTGGCTTAATGGGGCTGATGGCTCATCGCCCAGCCCAACCCCAGGGTGTGGTCTTCGATATGGACGGCACGCTCATTGATACTGAGCGGCTGGCCCATGCCGCCTTTCGGTTGGCTATCGCCGACCTGGGGTTCGCGTATCGGGAAGAAGTCTACGCCCTGTGCCTTGGCGGGTCCTACCAGGGGACGCGATCGACTCTAGCGGCCGCCTATGGTCCTCAGCTTGATTTGGATTTGTTTAACCAACGCTGGAATCGGCGCTTCGTTGAGGAGGAAAAGCGTTCTCCCATTCGCCTCAAGCCCGGGATCGAGCAACTGCTGGAACGCCTTCAGGATCTTTATATTCCCATGGCGGTAGCCACCTCAAATAACCGCAGTGCCAGTGAGTCGGCCCTGGAGCAGGTGGGTATCCGTGACCGCTTTCAAGGGTTGGTATGCGCGGACGACGTCAGTCGTGCAAAACCCGACCCGGAACCCTACCTGCGGGCCTGCGCCCTGCTTGATATTGGCGCAGCGGGTGCTTGGGCCCTTGAGGACTCAGACGTGGGCACGGCAGCCGCCGTGGCTGCGGGACTGCGTGTCTTCCAAATTCCAGATGCCCGACCCCCAGCAGCAGAGACCCTCGCGCTGGGTCACGAGGTGATCGGGCGAGCGGATGAGCTGCTGACGCTATTGGACAGCAGTCCGCCCAAATGACAACCGGATGGTTAGTCTGACGCTAACCCAACCAGTTGGGCGGGTGTCAGCTCAAGCGCTAATGCCACGCGGTTGAAGTAGGCGACTTCGTGGTCGCTCACGCGCCCATCGGCGTGGATGATCTCCTCTAACGCCTTGACGGTGAGCAGCCGATTGTCCGTGGTAAGCCGACGTGAGCATTTGCTTAGATAGCGCTCCAGCGGTGCAGCCTCATACATCTTCGAGTTGGCGGCGACACGCACATTGGCATTAGTGAATTTCTTGCCCGTATGCTCTAGCAGGACTTCCTTGACCTTATCGACCTCCACATTTTTGATGTTGGTATCGGAGGCGGTGGCTCGGGCAAGCGTCATCAGCATGACTTCGTCGGCAAGGGCCTTTTGCTCAGTTTTCGTCAGCGTTGACCCGCCAAACAATTTCTTAACGGTAGCAAGTTTTACGATGCTCATGATTCGTAGTCCTCTTCTAGGTTGGTAGAGTGTAGCCCAATACCCGGGGGCGTAAAATCGCCGGGAGAGATTCATTGAACGGATTCACTCAGGAACATGAGGCAGTTGGGCTGATTCTCGTCAAAGCCCGCGTCTGTGCCCCAGCCAGCGAGCATTGCGCTGCCAGAGGATGGGTGTTCCCAGCGGGAGTTGCTACTATGGGTCTAGCCGCGGAGATTGATCCCTGACGTCTTTGGGTTGGGGGCCTGTAAGGAGACAAGAATGCAGTACATCCCATTTGGACAAACCGGACATCTGAGCAGCAGGGCCATTTTCGGCGCTGCTGCCCTGGGCGGAATGAGCCAGTTCAGAGCGGACCAAACCCTGGCGCTGGCGGCAGACTACGGCCTGAATCATATCGATGTGGCGGCAAGTTATGGCGAGGCAGAACTGCGTCTTGCACCTTGGCTACAGAGGCACCGCGACCAGGTCTTTCTGGCCACCAAGACAGGACAACGCACCTATGGGGCGGCTAGGGACGAGCTGCATGCTTCTCTGGAACGAATGCAGGTGGCTCAAATTGATTTGATTCAGATGCATAACTTAACGCAGGAGGAACCCTGGCAGCAGGCCATGTCTTCTGGGGGTGCGTTGGAGGCCTTGGTGGAGGCAAAGGAACAGGGCCTGGTGCGGTTCATCGGGGTGACCGGCCACGGTACCTACTGTCCCGCTATGCACCTGCGGAGCCTTCGCGCCTACGACTTCGACTCGGTGTTGGTGCCCTTTAACTTCACCATGATGAATGATCCTGTCTATGCCCAGGACTTCGAGGCGCTTTACCAATATTGTCAGCAGCGCGGGGTCGCCATGCAGACCATTAAGGCCATTGCGGCTCGGCGATGGCGGCCTGATGACCCGCAGCGACGCTTCAGCTGGTATCGCCCCATTACCGATCCGGAGGCTATGAAGCGGGCCGTGGACTTTGTTTTGAGACGGGAAGATTTGTTTATCAATACGAGCAGCGATGCGACCCTGCTGGAGCGTCTGCTAGTATGCATCGAAGCGCCCGTTACCGAGGTGTCGCCAGAACGACTCGCTGCGGACGTTTTGCATGGGGATATGGAACGTCTCTTTGTGAGGGGTATATCGGATGATGTCAGGGTGGCTGAATAGCACACCGGTTCATGATGCGGGAGGAAAGCATGGCGGATTGGCAGATCACTAGGCTGGCTGGCGCGCTGGGAGCAGAAATACGCGGGGTTGCCTTGGGCGATGCGGGCGCTGATGTAGTGGCCCGGATTAAGGCGCTGTTGTTAGAACATCAGGTGCTGTTCTTTCCCGCGCAGGATATCAGTATTGATCAACACGTGGCGTTGGGCCAACAGTTTGGCCCCATCGAGAGCCATCCGAATCTTAAAAACCCCTTCACTCAGCATGACAAGGTTTTTGAGTTGGCGGCAACGAGAGGCGGTGTGGCGGATGAGTGGCACACGGACATTACGTTTCAGGAACAGCCGTCGCTGATGTCGATTCTACATATGGTGGCCTGTCCTGATGTAGGTGGCGACACCATGTGGAGCAGTCTGGGTCAAGCCTATGCTGAGCTCTCTCCACCCATGCAAAACCTCTGCGAGGGACTCTCCGCACTACACGACGCGCATCCTCATGGCCGCAGCGATAAGATGGCCATTCACCCGGTTATTCGCCTACACCCAGAGACGGGTCGAAAGGCGCTCTACGTGAATGAGCACTTCACGCGTCGTATCGTGGAGATGAATGCAACGGAGAGCCAGGTGGTGCTCGACTATCTGACGGCATGGGTGAAGAACCCACGCTTTACCGTTCGCTACCGCTGGACGCCTGGGACCATTGCCATTTGGGACAACCGCTGCACACAGCATTTCGTATTAAACGATTTTGAAGGAGAGCGCATTATCCAGCGGGTGACCGTCATGGGGGACGTCGTTCAGGGGGTGGGTCCGTCTCCATGGGAACCCTGGGTCCGCCCCGGCCGCACTTCAGCCGCATCGCGCCTAGACCGGCAGCTGCATCACTTTATGCGCGCTCAACGGGCGGACGACGCCAGCGAAGGGTGACGGTCTGAGGCGTCCCGGGCAAGCTCAGGGAATGTGAAGGTTGACTACGGGGATCTGTGCGAGGCCCTCATTTAACGACCCGGACCGAAAGCCTTTTAGATCCAGGGTGACCGTGGCATAGCCCAGGGCACGAAGGCCTTCGACCAGCCTGTCATGGTTGGCGACCGCCAGCGGGAACTCCTCGGGTAACACCTCCAACCGAGCCAGGTCGTCATGGTGTCGAACGCGAAACTGGCTGAAGCCTATCTGAGCCAGAACCTCTTCTGCAGCTTCCACCTGGGCCAGCAAAGCTTGGTCGATATGGGTGCCATAGGGAAAACGACTAGACAGGCAGGCAGCCTGGGGTTTTTCTGCATTCTCTAAGCCTAATGCTCGCGCTAGTGCGCGTACCTCTGCCTTGGTGATGCCGGCGGCAATCAGGGGCGACTTCACCTCATAGTCGTCTGCGGCGATGAGTCCAGGACGATGGTCGCCCAGATCGTCCACATTGGTGCCGTTTAGAATGGTGGCGAAGCCGCGTTCGTTGGCAAGCTGTCGCAAGGCCACATACAGCGAGGTCTTGCAATGGAAGCATCGATTGACGGGGTTAGCGCGATATGAGGCCTTATTGAGCTCATCGGTAACAATGACCTCGTGCCCCAGTCCCCAGTCCGCGGTTAATTTTCGAGTAAGCTCGAGGTCTCTGCGCTTGAGGCTCGCAGACCCAGACGTCACGGCAAGCGCCCTGTCACCCAGGATCTGGCCTGCAACGAAAGCGACCAAGGAGCTATCGATGCCCCCAGACAGCGCCACAATAGCACTCTCGTAGTGGGCAATTTCATCCCGCAAACGATCGAGCTTTGCTGTGAGTGTTTTGTCCATCCCCATCCTCTAATCGGACCTCTCTAAGGACCGTTCGTTAAAGCCGGTTGATCCGGTTGGCCAAAAAGCCCGCCCCAAATCCGTTATCGATATTAACAACGCTGACCCCTGACGCGCAGCTGGTGAGCATGCCCAGCAGGGCGGCAACGCCCTCGAAGGCAGCGCCATAGCCCACGCTGGTGGGGACAGCGATAACGGGTTTATCCACCAGCCCTCCCACCACGCTGGGCAGGGCGCCCTCCATGCCTGCGACCACCACCAGTACGCGGGCCGAACGCAGGTCGTCAATCCGGGCCAGCAGACGATGTAGACCCGCCACACCAACGTCGAAAATGCGTGTCACCGAGGTGCCATAAAACTCCGCCGTCAGGGCGGCCTCCTCGGCCACCGCTAAATCTGACGTGCCGGCGGTGACAACGGCAATATGGCTTGGGGTTGGGGTGGGGACCTGAGCGTGGTGCCACCAAAGTTGGGTTTGTACATCATAGTGATCTGCGGCGGTCAGGCCGGATAGTTGGGCATGGGTCTCTGGCGCAAGGCGCGTGACCAGGATATTGCTGCCTCGATCGCGCATGGCGGCAATGATATCGGAGAGCTGTTCGGCGGTCTTGCCAGCTCCGAAAATTACCTCCGGTGCACCATTGCGCTGGTCGCGGTGGGTATCCAGAACCGTATGTCCCAGGTCCTGAAGAAACAAATCCTGCATGGCCTTTGACGATGTAGCAAGGTCAAGGTTGCCTGCCTTGAAGGCGTTGAGGAGCTCTTGGATACGCTCCTCTATGGCGTTGCCCTCTTCAGCTGCCACCGACGATGCCCGCGTCTCGCAAAGTCTGGATTTCAGATGGGTCCAGGCCCGCGCTGGTCAGAATGTCCTGAGTATGCTCACCGATCTTAGGCGCCGGCCCCTGGGGCCTGACCTCAGCGGTGCTAAATCGCATGGGGATGTTCACCGTGGTGTATTCACCCAGGTCGGGATGCTCAATTTGGGGAAATAGGCCAATGGCCTGGGCTTGTTCGTCCGCGGGGACCTCATGTAGGCCCATGGCAGGTCCCCAAATGAGTCCCGCCTCATCAAATAGTCTTCCCCATTCATCTCGAGACTTTGCTGCCAGGGTGGCGTCGAAGAGGTCGACCAGCTCGGCCATGTTTCGGTAACGAGCCTTGGTGTCCGCGAACCGCTCGTCCTCTATCAGGTCCGGGCGGCCGATGCAGGTGCAGATGCGTGACCAGTAGGCTGCATCCGGCAGCATGTTGAAGATGATCCAATTACCGTCTCCACACGGGAACCGATTGCCGCTGATCCGAATCTCCTCATGGCGTGCCCGGCGGCGCACGGGTGCGTGGTCCATGGCCGTGACCGCATAGTCAGAGGCCTGGGTCCAAACCGCAGCTTCGTATAGGGAGGTTTCCACGACTTGTCCCTTGCCGCTTTTTTCCGCCAGCCTTAGGGCCCCTAATATGGCACCGACCATGGCGAGGCCCGTTGTATGGTCTCCCTGGGCCGGTCGCGCCATGGGGACGATGCCGGCATCACCGTTGCGCATGGCGTCATAAAGGCCAGATCTGCCGAAGAACGCAGTGACATCGTATCCGGGTCGCCAGGCGTCCGGACCCTCGGTGCCGTAGCCGGTTAGGGTGGCGTGTACCAGCTTTGGATTTAGGGTGTGCAGCGTTTCCGGATCTAGGCCAAATTTCTCCTGTCTGCCGGTCAGCAGGTTGCACATGAAGATATCGGCTTGCTTGATCAGGGTGTGCACGATGCCAGCGCCCTCAGGTTGGTCAAGAGCAATGGCGATGGACTGCTTGCCGCGATTGTCTACATCGAACTGGAAGTCATAGTCTTTGAAGGCATTGGCAACCCGGTCGCCCTTTGGCGGTCGGCTCAGGCCACGAATGGGGTCTCCGGTAAGGGGTTCCACCTTAATGACGCGGGCCCCCATGTCCGCCAAAACGGCACCCGCACTGGGCGCCGCCATATAGCTGTCGATTTCTAGAACGGTGATGTCCTCAAGGGGTGCTGACATGAGTTGAACCTTGTAATGGGCAAGGCGCGATTACAACCAAGCCCGAGCCAGGGTGCAAGCCCCGGCACGGCTCGTATCTAAGGCAGATTCACGTTAACTTGCGCGTTAAGGAACGGGAGGGCATCGGATGGCTGGCTATATTCCCCCAAGCATTGGCTGGGTGCGACGGCAGGTTGAAGAGTATGAAAGCAGCGGCGGCACGCGCGGCACCACGCTTTTGGATACCGGTATCCCCTGCGTTTTGGTGATACACCGAGGTAATAGAACCGGCGCTATCCGTAAAATTCCGTTGATCCGGGTAAAGGTGGGCGAGGCCTATGTGCTGATCGGCTCCATGGGTGGGCAGCCTAAGGATCCAGTTTGGGTCCATAACCTAAGAGCGCATCCAGAGGTGAAAATTCGTGATGCGACCGAGCGATATACAATGCGCGTTCGAGAAGTGACGGAGCCCGTGGAGCGGGAGGCGTTATGGCAAGCGGGGGTGGCGGTTTTTGCACCCTACGCAGACTACAAAGCGAAGACCGAGCGAACAATACCGGTGTTTTTGGCTGAGCCGGTCTAGTGGTCAAGACGCAGCCTGCAGCCAAATCCTAGCGCCCTCGTGATAACATGCTTGGCCTCCTAATCGAGCGATAACAGTGCTTCAGACCTCCTCTCAGAGTCCATGGCGCTTCATGGGCTGGAGAATGGTGCTGGTCGCATTCTGCGTTGACTTTGTGGCGGTCGGATTTTTCTTCTACTCCTATGGCGTTTTTTTTAAGTCCATTGCCGCTGACTTTGGCGGCTCCCGGCTGGGAGTTTCTGTTGGTCTGAGCATTACTCAGGCGGTGGGTGCCTTTGTTGCGCCCGTGGTCGGTCGCGCCCTGGATCGCTATCCCCTGCGCAACGTGATGGGTGCCGGTGCCATGTTGATGGGCACCGGGTTCCTCGCGCTTTCCCAAGTTCAGACCCAGGCGCAGTTTTACCTGGTGCTTGGCGTCTTCATTGGCCTTGGTGCCAGCAGCATGGGGAGTCTGGCCACCAGTAAGCTGGTGACTAACTGGTTTGATCGTCGCCGTGGCACCGCGCTCGGCATCGCCGCAGCGGGGGTTTCGCTGTCTGGCGTAGTCATGCCCTACATCAGTGCCGAGTTGATTGGCAGCTTCGGATGGCGAGCAGGCTTCCTCTTTTACGGCGGATTTACTCTACTGGTGGTGGTGCCTCTGGTTTTTCGCTTCGTGGTTTCGCGTCCGGAAGACGTGGGTTTGAGGCCGGACGGTGCGCTGCCCTTGGTCTCCGCTGCCGGCGATGACAGTCCGGCGAAGCCGCGCCTCTCCCTTCGCGATGTTGCACGAAATCATAACTTTTGGACTATCGTCCTTACCTTTGCCCTGCTCTTCTGCTGCATGAGCGCTACCTTGACGCATATGATTCCGCGCCTTACCGATAGCGGCTACAGCCTGGTTCAGGCTTCGCTGGTGATGTCACTGTGCGCGGGGGCCGCGGTTTTCGGGAAATTGACCTTTGGCTGGCTGGGGGATCGTATGCCCCTGAGGCGGTTATTGTTGGTGGTCATCGCCATGCAGTTTTCCGGGCAGCTGATCATGTTTGTGGCTTCAGGGTACTGGATGACGGTTCTAGGGGCTGCGCTCTTCGGCTATGGGCTTGGCGGGGTGGTTCCTACTCAGGGCACGATTGTGGGGAAGACGTTTGGTCGAGAACGTTTTGGATCCGTGCTGGGGTTAATGCGGCCGGCCATGTTCCCCGTCCAGATTCTCGGCGTGCCCTTTGCCGGCTGGATATTCGATGTAACCGGGGCCTATACCCTGGCCTTCCAGATTTTTCTCGGCATCTATTTTTTGGCGGCGCTGACGATTGCCGCCTACCGACCCCCCTCTCCTGAGGTCAATAAAATAGACCCTTGATCAGCTGTATTTGGGTGCTTGACGTGGTGTCGCACCGCAGGGAGACGGCTTCCTGCAAGACATGTTCGGCGACATAGGGTTCGAAGCTGACGCTGTTAAAGGGGCTGATTGAGTTGACCTCAAGCTCCACCGAGAAGCCCTCGACGACGGGCAGGATGGTCAGCGCGTCGATGCTGGGCAGCATGTCACGCAGTTCAAGATCCAGGGCCCGTTGGGCGTCGCGATTGGCGCTCACGCCCCGCACCAAGTATTTCAAAACGCAGCCTTTTTGCATGCAGGGGCGTGTTCCGGTACCGAAAGAGATCACGATTAAAGCAGGTACGCTGCCTGAGGCCAACGGAATAGTGCGTTAGGCTGGTCTCAGAGGGGTTGAGGCCCAACCCTAGGCATTGCGCCAGCGGGGTTCTCTTTTTTCTAGGAAGGCCCTGACGCCCTCTCGCTGATCATCAGTCGTGAATAACGCTACAAAGCGCTCTCGTTCCTGGGGTAGGGCGGGCGTCATAGCGCTATCCCGTGCACGATGGATCAGGGCCTTGCAGGCAGCCACCGCCAGCGGGCTTTGTTCCGCCACCTGGGCCGCCAAGGCCAGGGCTCTGGCCCGAGACTCACCCCGGCCGACCCGCTCTTGCACGAGGCCAATCTGTAGGGCTTTTTCAGCATCCACCCGCTCACCGCAGAGGATCATCTGTTTGGCCCAACCCTCGCCCACCAACCAAGCGAGACGCTGAGTGCCTCCAGCGCAGGGCAGGAGGCCGACGCGGGGCTCAGGTAGCGCCATCTGAGCATGGGATTCTGCTACCCGAATGTCGCAGGCGAGACAGGCTTCGAGACCTCCGCCCATGGCGTAGCCGTTAATGGCAGCAACGGATACTCCGCGAAAGTTGGCGAGGCACTCAAAGCCCTGGCCGAAAAATTCGGCCATCCTGCGCGCCTGGTCAGGGTCGCCGTCAGCAAATAGGTTCAGGTCCGCGCCGGCGGAGAAGAACTTGTCGCCCTCGCCGGTCAGCACCAGCGCATAAATGCGCTTGTTATCGTTAAGTTCTCTGATGAGTTCGGTTAAGGCAGGGAGGCTTTCTGTGTCCCAGGTATTTGCCCCGGGATTGTCCAGGGTGAGGAGCGCCGTATGCTCGATGATCTCGACCTTAAGTTTGTCGCTCGTTGATTTCACTGAATCACCTCCAAGGCACCGGCCATGAGCATGCGACGTGAAATAATGACGCGCATAACCTGGTTGGTGCCTTCCAAAATTTGATGGACACGCGTATCGCGTACATAGCGCTCCATGGAATGTTCCTGGAGGTAGCCATAGCCGCCCAGCAGCTGTAGCGCTTGGTTGCAGATATCGAAGCCTGCGTCAGTGGCGAACCGTTTTGCCATAGCGCAGTACGTGGTGGCCTGAGCATGGCCCTGATCCAGGTAGCTGGCCGCAAGGCGGACCATCTGGCGGGCCGCAATCAGCCCAGGCGGCATATCCGCCAGGGCAAATTGAGTGGCTTGAAAGTCCACGATGGCCTTGCCAAATTGCTGGCGCTGTTGGACATACTCTGTTGCTTCGTCCAGAGCTCGTTGAGCGGTACCAATGCTGCAGGTGGCGATATTGATGCGCCCACCGTCAAGGCCTTGCATCGCGATGGAGAACCCCTGGTCCTCCGCGCCCAGGCGATTCCTAACGGGGACACGAACGTTCTCAAAAGACACGGTTCGGGTTGGCTGGGCATGCCAGCCCATCTTTTTTTCATTTTTCCCGTAGCTGATGCCCGGGCTATCCGCGGGGACGAGCAGGGCGGTTATCCCTCCTGAACCGCAGTTGCCGGTGCGCACCATGACCACCAGCACATCGGTTTCGCCAGCGCCTGAGATAAAGGCCTTACTGCCGTTGATAACGTACTCCTCACCGTCTCTGACTGCCCCGGTACGTAGTGCGGCGGCGTCAGAGCCCGCATCGGGTTCGGTGAGGCAGTAGGAGGCGAGTTTGCGTCCCGCGACCAGATCAGGACACCGGGCATCAGCTGTCTCCTCTGTGCAAAATCGCGCGATCATGCTGGTGGCCATATTGTGGATGGTCATAAAGGCAGCGGTTGTGGTGCAGCCCTTTGCCAGTTCTTCAACGATGAGGCTGGCATCCAGCCTAGACAGCGCCAGTCCGCCTGCGGCCTCAGGCGTATACAGCCCCATAAATCCCATCTCGCCTGCAGCTCGCAACGTATCCTTAGGGAAGATGGAGGCCTCGTCCCATTCTGCCGCAAAGGGAGACAACTGTTCTTTGGCGAATGCTCTGGCGCTGGCGATAAAGCTCTGTTGCTCTGGGCTGAGAGAAAAATCCATGCTGACAATCTCGCTTATCGAATTCTGTCGGCATGGTACAGCAATGATGGCCGTAGACGATGTCAGCCGTCGCCCTGGCGAAGCCGTCTGGTTAGCTTTTTAGGCTGGGCGGTTTGGCTAACCAGAAGCATAGGCTACCGCTCAGGGAGGCGAAGGCCATTATGGTAAAGGCCCGCTCATAGTTGCCGAAGACATCAAATAGGACACCGCAAACGATGGGTCCGGCGGTCATGCCCAACATGACGATCAGCGATGAAATACCCATGATGATGCCAAAGGATTTGGGCCCAAAGTAGTCAGCGCGCAGGGCGACCATCAGCGGACCCCGTATGCCCCAGGCAAGCCCATGCAGTAACGCGAATGCAA
>MDTB01124739.1_pt1 | contig 13955 bp, 16 predicted proteins | sample 811161 | NCBI WGS metagenome assembly MDTB01 (sample SAMN05326650, study PRJNA326480) | marine metagenome | isolation source: seawater | place: Mediterranean Sea | collected 2009
AATAGGCGCATAAATATTTCCATAGTTAAGTTCGAAATGTTTATGATGTAAATGGTGAAAATGATCTGCAAGCTCTAAAGTTTTTGTCTTAAATAGAACTAATTTATTAAATCCTGCATGACTTTGCGCAGGCCCAATACCAAACCAAATGCCTGTTAATACTACAATAAATGGATCAGCGGGAATAAATGCCCACAAAGCAATCATGCTGAAATATAAAATATGTTCTATTGGGTGCATTGATATCCCAGACCAAGGTCCAGTATTAATATTCCTGTGGTGTAACTGATGTGCAATCTTATAAATGATTGGAATATGAAGAAACCTATGAATGATATAAAAATGAACACCTCCAATAAAAGGCATCAAAATCATACATAAAAATAAATAGATAGGTTGTTCACTCCAAAAATAAACTGTTACTCCCCCAGTTGCCTGCTTCCACAATACATAGGCTTCAAAAATTGTCCAGATAGTGCAACCACTAACAATGCTCCAAAACATATTATCTTTAACTTGGTTTTTAAAAAGAAATTTAGAATTATTCTCTGTTGGCCATTTAGCATAGTATTTATAGTCAAGTGTTTGTTTTTTTCTGATATAGAGCCACCAATGAATTCCACCAGCAAATAAAAATAGAAAGAAAAAGTTTTTTAGCCAGATGAGGGCAATAAACTTAAAATCAAAATTTAGCATTATTTGTGGATTTATTTGAATAAATAAATATCCAAGGTAAGCCATAGCAAAATATAAAATCCACCATGGAAAGAAAAAGTTATACAGCCAATTTATTGACTGTATAACTGGAGGAGGTATTCTGTATATTGGTGGTATTTTTATTTCATTTTCGGGCGTATACCCTTTATATTTTATTTTATTATTTTCCAAAAGTATTAATCCTTAAATTTAATATAAGAATATTTGATAATATCTTTTTTGAAAAATCAATAACATATTAACTGTCTTTTATAAAACAAACTGAATACATTGGTTTTCCATCAAAAAGGTCTTTTCTTTCAGGTCCATCCATATATTCAAATTTTTGTGAAGTTATTTTACCATCCATTCTGTAACCTTTTGATGATAGTTTACTTCTGTGAAACTCTAATGCAGCTGCCTCAAAACTTTCTGCAATAATTGTTATTTTGTTCTCTGACATTATAATTAACCTTCTTTGATTGAAATTAGCTATTCAGCAACATTTGCAACAGTTTCTTCATGGAATTGATCTTCCTCAGTTGAACCTGATAAAGCAGTCGTTGAAGACGCCCCCCCCTTAACAGCTACAGATATAGCATCAAACCATCCAGCGCCAACTTCTCTTTGATGCCTATGAGCTGTATAACCAATATTTTCAGCTAAGAACTCTGCATCCTGAAGTTCGCTATAGGCTGTCATCCCTTTCTTTTTATAGCCATGGGCTAATTCAAACATGCTGTAGTTTAATGTATGAAACCCAGCGAGAGTAATAAATTGAAATTTATATCCCATAGCTCCGAGTTCTTTTTGAAAACGAGCTATGTCATCTTTACTTAAGTTTGCTGTCCAGTTGAAACTTGGACTGCAGTTATAAGCTAGTAACTGGTCTGGATATTCTTTTCGTATAGCCTCTGCAAATTTCTTTGCTTGATCTAAGTTTGGTGTAGAAGTTTCCATCCAAATTAAATCTGCATATTCTGCATAAGCCCTTCCTCTAGTCACGCATCGTTCAAAAGAACTTTCAGGAGTTAAAGTATAAAAACCTTCAGCAGTTCTTTCTCCTGTTAAATAGGGTTTGTCTCTCTCATCTACATCTGAAGTAATTAATTTTGCTGATTCTGCGTCTGTTCTTGCAATTATCAAAGTTGGTGTTCCAGAAATATCAGCGGCAAGTCTTGCAGCATTTAAATTTGATATATGTTGTTTGACTGGTATCAGTACTTTCCCACCCATATGACCACATTTTTTTTCAGCGGCTAATTGATCTTCAAAATGCACTCCAGATGCTCCAGCTTCAATATAATTTCTTGTAATCTCGAATGCGTTTAAAACGCCACCAAATCCTGCTTCAGCATCAGCTATAATTGGAGCAAACCAGTCTCTTTGTGGAGAGCCATTTTCCATAACTTCAATTTCATCAGCTCTAGAAAGCGTTCGATTAATTTTTTTTACAAGCTCAGGGCCAGAATTTGCAGGGTAGATAGATTGATCAGGATACATTCCGCCAGCTAAATTATTATCTGCAGCAATTTGCCATCCAGAAAGATAAATTGCTTTAAGTCCTGCACGCACTTGTTGCATCGCTTGGTTGCCAGTTAAAGCTCCTAATGTATTTACGTAATCTTCATTATGAAGTAGTGACCATAATTTTTGCGCACCTCTGTGTGCGAGAGTATGTTCAATTTTGACAGAACCTGAGAGCTTTTTGACATCTGCTACTGTGTAATCTCTTTTTTTATTTTTGAATCTACCTGGTTTAGCATTATTAAGCTTTTCAAAATTTTCATTCATTGTTAACTCCATATAAATTTAATAAGATTTTATATTGTGAGAAAGTAAAAATCATTGAAATAAGTGCAAAGTTGTAATAGTGTAAAATTTACAAAATGTCATTTTGTAAATATTTACAAAATATAATTTTTACAAATTCACAATATGCAATCTAAATCTGAAAAAATAATATTAGGTCACAAAATTAAGAGACTAAGGCAAGACTTAAATATAAGTCAGCTTGAGATGGCGCAAGAACTTAATATTTCAGCAAGCTACTTAAACTTAATAGAAAATAATCAGAGGCCTATCACAGTTAACTTACTTTTCAAGCTAGGACAATTATATAACATAGATTTTAAGGAGTTTACAGAGGATGAAACTGGAAAGCTGACTGTTGAACTGAATGAAGTTTTTTTAGATCCAGTTTTTAAATCAAGTGATATTACTAAAAGAGATATTAAAAATCTTGCACAATCCTCTCCAGTGATTGGAAATGCTGTATTGAAGCTTTTTGAAACTTATCTTAAATTAAAAGAGGAAACAAATTATAATGCTGACCCGCAAAGCTTAAAGCTTACACCATTTGAGAGTATAAGAAGTTTTTTATATAATTCAAAAAATTATTTTCCGACACTAGAGCAAGCATCAATATCAATTAGGGCAAAATCAAATATAAATGATGCAGCAAATATTTATTTTAAATTATGTAAGTATGTTGAAGATAAATTAAAAACTCAAATTAAAGTTCTACCTAAGTCAATTATGGAAAACTTATTTAGTAGATATGATCCCCATAGAGGTCGTATACTTATTTCCGAGGCGCTTGACATAGCAAACAAAAGTTTTCAAATTGCTTCCCAAATCGCTCTTATTGAGTTTGATGATTTAATAAATGAAATTATTATTAAGTCTGATTTCAAATCATCTGACGAAAAATATCTCCTTAAAATGTCTCTTGCAAACTATTTTGGACTTTCCCTTATTATGCCTTACGATGAATTTAAATCTTCAGCAGATGAGCTTAGATATGACTTAGAAATTCTATCTGCTCGTTTTTCTACTAATATAGAACATGTTTGCCAAAGATTAACTACACTTAATAAAAGAACAAATTTAGGTGTGCCTTTTTTTTATTTCAAATTTGATGAGGCTGGAAACATTCATAGCAGGCTATTTTCAAAAGGCATGAATTTTCCAAAAAATCCAGGGGCTAATTCTGATTGGTCTGTTCATCAAATTTATAAAAATCCAGGAAGCACATTAGTACAAGTTTCTGAGCTGGAAGGAGGCAGAAAATTTATTAATGTTTCAAAAACAATTAAAAGATCCCTAGTTAATATAAATGAAAACAGCCCACTATTTTCAATAATTTTGGGTTGTGAAATAAGGTATATGGAAAATCTTATTTATGCAGATACTCTACTTCAAAGTAAAGTTCAAAAAATTTCAAAAATAGAAACTGGCTGTCGTTTATGTGGAAAAAACGTCTGCGAGCACATAGAAAGCAAAAAAGAATTGGCTTCTCTTTTAGATCCAAATATAAGATATAACGGTCTATTTGAATTTAATAATTAAAATAGACCGTTACTTTAAAATTAACTAAGGTAATTTAAATTTTATTCTCAAGCCTGTAGTTGTTGCATCATTATTTGTAAAATTTCCAGTTCCATATGCTGTTGTAACAGCTTTATCACCAAAAGAAGACATTGCATAACCAAACGCAACATCCACACTTTCAGTAATGTAATTTACACCAATGCTATAAGTGTCAGTTCCATTTGTGGGTGACAAAAGACTTGTGCCTGTAGCAGAGCTTCCCTCTTCTGTAGTATATGAAAAACTTCCACTTAATTTTTCATTAAATTTTCTACCGAGGCCAATATTGTATTTTTCTCCATCTGTAAATGAACTAATTGCTCCTATTCCATTTAGTTTGACTTGTGCGCTAGCATGCTCTCCCTGATGAATTGAGCCAAACAACAAAGTATTATTAGCAATACCTGTTTCAAACTCTAGAGTTGTAAAATTTGGTTGAGAGACAGTTCCAGATCCAACTACGGTAGTTGGAACAACAATATCTATACCTGGGGCGTGCGATAATAAAACCTTTAGAGCTATTTCTGGTCTTTCATAACTAACACCAGCCATATATCCAATACCACTATCAGGCGTTGTTACTAAATCACCTTGTGCTGGACTAATATTAACAGTTGATCTTTTAATAGTAAGTTGTCTTATGCTTGCTACTACACCAAACCCAGAATTAGTTAAGTCATACTTCCCTGTTAAGCTTAAAGCTTGTGATCGTAGTAAAGCTTTTTGCCCTGCAGGTACGCCACCAATAGTTGCTGGATATTGAAGTGTTGAAGCCATAGGCTCATACATTTCAAAAGCATACGAAATAGTATCACTGTAATCAGATTTAAAAGCTGCAGACATTATATTCAATTTTTTGATAATTGATTGACTATCTAGGGATGTATACAAATTATCCGTCACTGTTGAACTAGTTTGCCTGCTTGAAAAATTTATAGTTGTGCCATCTGAGAACAATATCATATTATTTTGACGGCTTACTTCTAATCCTCCAGCAAATGCATTGTAAGAAATAAATAGTATTAAAGTTGTAATTTTTAAGAATAGTGAAACAAACCAGTTCATATATACCTCCCTTTAAAAACTGACTGAATAATAGACCTTATTCAAAACTTAAAATTTAATCAATCTTTATTATCCAGCCAAATCGTTATTGGCCCATCATTAACAAGTGAAACTTTCATATCACCTCCAAAAACACCTTTTTTGCAATTTATATTTAGATTTTGAAGTTGCTGTGTAAAGTATTCATAGAGCTTTTCACCTTTCTCTGGATGAGCCGCATACGAAAATCCAGGCCTGTTGCCCCTAGAAGTGTCCGCAGCTAACGTGAATTGACTAACAACCAAAGCATCTCCATTAATATCTATTATTGATTTATTCAACTTTCCTGCTTCATCATTAAAAATTCTTATTTTTGAGATTTTTGAAGCCATTTTTTCAGCATCTTCTTCATTATCGTCATTCATAGCGCAAACTAAAATCAGGAGACCCTGCTTTATTTCGGAAATTGTACTATTATCTATTGAAACACTCGCTTGAGCTACTCTTTGAATTAAAGCACGCATTTACTTCTCCTAACATACTATTATAAATTGACAAAATTAGTTTAGCAGATAGCGTCAATTAAATAAAAGAATTAAAATTATCATAAGAAAGGCACGTAAATGGATTGGGATGAGTATATCAAATGGGGAAAAGAGGCTGTGGTTTGGGGGTCTGAATACAGAAAAAATCTTCGTAATTATCCTGTTAGATCACAAAATATACCAGGAGAAACATTTAATTCAATACCACCAAATCCTCCTGAAAATCCGGAGTCTATAGAACAAATTTTTGACGATTTTAAAAAAATTATTTTACCTGGTGTAACTCACTGGCAACATCCGAGATTTTTTGCTTACTTCCCTGCAAATGCTGCCCCAGCTTCTGTGTTTGCGGAAATTTTAACAAATACAATGGGTTTACAGTGTATGCTTTGGCAAACTTCCCCATCTGCTACTGAACTAGAAGAAAAAGTTATTGAATGGCTTAGAACTTCTCTAGATATCCCTAAAGGGTTTGGGGGTATTATTCAAGATACAGCTTCTTCTGCCACTCTAACAGCTATATTAACGATGAGAGAAAAGGCATTAAACTGGAAAGGGAATAAAGTTGGTTTGTCAGGTCAAGGGAAGCTTAGAATTTATGCATCAACTGAAAACCATAGCTCTTTGGATAAAGCAATTTGGTTTTCTGGCATAGGCGAAGATAATTTAGTAAGAGTTCCCGTTTATGGTGCAAATAGATCTATGGATCCAGTAGCTTTGTCTGATGCAATACACCATGATAGAAAAAAAGGATTTATTCCTGCTGGAATTGTGGGAGTGACATGTGGCACTTCAACTGGGTCATATGATAACTTAGATGAAATTGGTAAAATAGCTAACAATGAAAATTTATATTTTCATGTTGATGCAGCATGGGCTGGCTCAGCGATTATATGTGATGAATATAAATACTTATGGCAAGGAATTGGTAAGGCAGACTCTATTGTATTTAATCCTCACAAGTGGCTAGGTGCTCAGTTTGATTGTTCAGTGCATTTTTTAAAAGATATGAATGTTCAGAAAAATACATTATCACTCACACCAGAATATTTAAAGACTTCAGGAGTAGAGGGTATTACTAATTTGTCAGATTATACTATTCCATTAGGAAGACGATTTAGAGCATTAAAACTATGGTTCTTAATTAGATCAGAAGGGTTGTCCGGGATAAGAAAACTAATTCGTCATCACATAAATTGGTCTGAAGAACTATACCACAAAATAAAATTATTAAAAAATATAGAAGTAATTACTAAACCAATCTTGGGTCTGTTTACTTTTCGTTTCATAAGTCAAAATAGAGAAAATATTAATGAGCTTAATGAAAAAATTGTTAAAGAGATTAATGACGAGGGGCTTATATATCTAACGCCCACAAAAGTTGGAGAAAAATTTGTTATAAGATTTATGGCTGGAACTTTAGAAATGGAGGAAAATGATATTGACGTTGCATACAAATGTATAAAAGAGAAATCTGAAAGAATATAGTCATAAGCTATTGGTTTTCCTGAACAAGGTTTTTGATTTTGGCTATGGCTACATCTGAATGTTCTCTATATGCTATGGTACCTTTCAAAGAAAAGTTTTGATTAATTAGGAAAATTGTAGATGTGTGATCAATAGTGTAATCATCGTCTGTAGACACAATTTTCCTATATATGCCCCAAGAATTTGCTAATTTAACTATTTCATTTTCATCACCTGTGAGGCCTTTAAAGGTTTCATCAAAGTTTGATAAGTACTCCTCCAATTTTTGGACTGTGTCCCTTTTAGGATCAAGTGAAATAAACAACACTTGAATTTGTTCTTTTGATAGTTTTATTTCATTAATCCAAGAAAAAATTTCATATAAGGTGGTTGGGCAAACCTCGGGACAATGCGTAAAACCAAAAAATACAATAGTTGGCCTGGAAGAAAGTATCTTTTCAGAAATTTTTTCACCTTTATGTGACGTTAGGTTAAATGGAGTGTCAAACTTCAAATCATTTTTTTTTGAAACTTCATCAATTTTAAAATATATTATTAAGGCTATGATTAATAAAATAGAAGCAGATAAAATTGATGCTTTTAAAAATAAATTATTCATTTTTTTTTAGAAATTTACATTAAATAATATAATATAGTATTAATTATAAAGATTAAAATAATTCATTGATGGTAACAATATGCAGGAAAATTTTTCACGGCGAGAATTAATTGAGCCAAGCGAACTAAGAAGACTAAATGAAAAATCTAACTTTATGGGTTTTTTTCAATTGTTTAGTCATCTTGTTGCTATCCTCTTAATAAGTGTTTTACATTACAAATTAATATATTCTTGGTGGTCGCTTGCTTCTGGTTTCGCTTTAGGTGTGTTGATAAATTTCCTTTATGCTGGTCAACATGAATTAAGTCATGGGACTGTATTTAAAACATTTAAGTTGAATGAATTTTTTGGAAGAATAATTGGATTTTTTATGCTCTTTCCAAGAGACTTTGATCAAATTATGCATTTTGCTCATCACAAATGGACACAAGACTGGGAAAAAGATGGTGAATTAGTTAGAGAGCCATTTACCATTACAACATATCTTTTATGGTTTTGGGGTGTAACATATTGGCGTAACAGAATTGTTGGCATATTGAGGAGGGCAAGAGGTGTTGTAATTGAGCCTTACATCAATCCTTCTGAATATAAAAAGGTAATTTTAGAATCTAGATTACATGTTTTTGGTTATCTTATAATTTTTATTTTATCTTTATACTTTAACAGTTGGGTTGCTTTAACTTTTTGGATACTTCCAATGCTAATTACAAAGCCAATACATCAAATGCAAAATACTATTGAGCATCTCGGTTTAACACACAAAAAAGACATTCTTCAAAACACTCGTTCAACTAGAACAAACTTTTTGATGAGATGGCTATGTTGGCAAATGCCTTACCACACTGCACACCATACTTTTCCATCAGTGCCTTTTTGGAAGTTAAAAGAGCTTAATTTAAAAATAGAAAAAAAATCAGGAAATGTATATAGTATGGGCTACTTTGAATTTCAAATTGAAGTTATAAAAAGGCTTTGGCAAAAAGATGAAAGTCAATGGCCCATGAACGAAGTATGGGTTATATCAAGAAAGGACGGCACTGAAGTTAGAGTGCCTGCTGAATAAACTTGCAACAAAAATTAGAGGTTTTCACTTCTTATTGGGCAATGTCGCCTCACGATGATACAGGTGAAAAACTACCTGATGAAAAAATTTGTGAGCTAGTCTTTGAAGCTGGTTATAATGGTATGGCTATAGACTTAGGTGCTTCAGATGTTAAAAAAGCATTTCAATTACAACCGCTGATGGAAAAAATTGGCCTTACACCATTAATTGTGGCTTTCCCAAAAACTATTAATTCTCTAAGTGACACTATGAAAATGGCTAAAGATTTTGGTTCACCTTTTATTAATGTGATTGGTCAAGTTATGCCAATATCAGTTGATGGTATGATTCCAGTAATTAGAAATTGGATTGATATGGCTGATAAAATTGGTATTCCTATCCAATTTGAAACACACCGCAATTGCATTACAAATGATCTTTATTCAACACTTCAATTGCTTGATGCAATTCCTGAAATGAGAATGTGTTCAGATCTTTCTCACTATGTTGTAGATAGAGAATTCTGGTATCCACTTTCAGAAAGAGACTTGGGAATGATCTCAAGAATTTTAGATAGGTCAGATAGTTTTCAAGGGCGTGTAGCAAGTAGGCAGCAAATTCAACTACAAATTGACTTTCCACAACATCAGAAATGGGTTAATCTTTTTAAAGATTGGTGGTACGAAGGCATTGAAAAATGGCGTCTAAGAAATCCAGAAGGAACTTGTTATTTTTTATGCGAATTAGGACCTCCAGAGTATGCGATGACGGATAAAAATGGAAAAGAATTATCCAATCGATGGGAGGAAGCATTAAAAATTAAATTGTGGATTGAAGATATTTGGAATAAATCTGAGGTTAATTTAAAAAAAAGTGACAAAAGTTTATAACAACAATAATGAGGTCAGAAACAAAGACCTGAAATGTATAAAATGTGGTGCTGAATTTGTTTGTACTTCAGGTCCACCTGGAAGTTGTTGGTGCCATCACTCGCCTAATCTACTTGAGAGCTGGGATTTGGCTGGTGAATGCGTTTGCCCTGATTGTCTTGCTTTAGGAAAACGAGAAGAGATGCTTGCAAAAAGAGAAGAAAATTTTGCTTTAAGAAGAGCTTCAAATCCTCGCAAAAATTAAAAAAAATTATCTTAAAGCTGGTTTTATTTCAAATTAATATTACATATCGTTAATGAATTTATTTTTAAAGTTTATCCTTGGAACAATAATTATGTTTGCTGCCCTACAAACCAGTGCGAAAATTTCTGGAGAAGAATTTTATAATATCAAGTTTAATTCTATTGATGGCGATAAAATTTCTTTGGAAGATTATAGAGATAAAACATTACTAGTTGTAAATACTGCTTCATTTTGCGGCTTTACAAGACAGTTCTCAGGGTTACAAAATATTTGGAACAAATACAGAAAAGATGGACTTGTAGTTATTGGAGTACCGTCTAATGACTTTAATCAAGAAGCTAATACAAATATTGAGGTTAAGAACTTTTGCGAAGTTAATTTTAATGTAGATTTCATAATGGCAGAAATAAGTAACGTTAGGGGAGAAAACGCTCATCCTCTTTTTAAGTATATAGAAAAAAATTTGGGATCACGCAGTTCTCCCAAGTGGAATTTTTATAAATATATAATTGATAAGAATGGTATCCCTGTAAACGTTTTTTCATCAATGACAAAGCCTGAAAGTTCCAAGTTTATTAGTGCTCTGGAGCTTGAGTTATTTGGATAAACTAATTAATAGTCGATGTTGAAGTAGAATTATTACTACCTCCACTGTCTCCATCCCACACAGAAGCTACAGCCAAGCCTAACGCCAGTGAAACCCAACTTAAGTTTATAGTTGAAGCTAAACCCAGGCCGTAAGAATTTATCACTTGTAGAGTATTTGCTCCACTTTGAGCACTTGCAGCCACAGTTTTTTCTGGTGATGAGATGATTGTTACATTTGATGAGACTGATTGTGCTAACAACGTGTTAGCTTTAAATAAAAATAGTACTAAAAAAATGTATTTATATTTGTGACACATAACGCAAATTTTGAAATTTATTTCTCTATATATAACGGATAAATATTAAAAGAGTAAAATTTTAATTTTGTTATTTAATGGCATTGATCTTGCTCATAGCGATTAAGAATAAAAAGATAAAAGGATCCCCACAATATGTATTCATCTCCAAATCATGCTCAGGCAATATTAGACGTTTTTTCAATAGCTATATCAGACTTAGTTTCAATGGGTTTGACTGAGCAAGAAGCAATTAGTGGGTTACTAGGGCAGGCATCTGTAAGGGTAGATCATCCAGCTATGGAACTAGCTCTTGAATTGCACAGGTTGTACCATAAAGACTTTTCAAAGGCTAAAATTTAAAATTCCATAAGTGAGTGGGTTTCTATATCCATTTTATTCAAAATTTCTTCACCTTTTAATTCAGGTAGATTTATTACAAACCCCGCTCCAACAATATTTTTGTTTTCAAACATATTAACAAGCTTAACAGCTGCTACGGCAGTTCCACCAGTCGCAAGCAAGTCATCAATTATTAAAATATTTTGATGGTTGTCAAGGGCGTCTTTATGAAGGTGCATTTCAGTTGAACCATATTCTAAATCAAACTTTACTTTAAATGTGTCAGCAGGTAACTTATCGGGCTTACGCATTGGAATAAACGCAGTATTTAATTTATAAGCTATTGCGCCTGCCATAATAAAACCTCTTGCCTCAATACTTACAATTGCATCAATATTTTTATTTTCCCAAGGTTTTGTCATTTCATCAATTAAGTCATGAAATAAATCTGCGCGTTGCAATAGTGTGGTTATGTCTCTAAATTGAATGCCTTTTATGGGGTAGTCTTTAATTGTTCTAACAAACTCTTTCAAAATAAATCTCTTTTAAGTAATTGAATTAATTTACAAAATTTAAGTTAACTAAATATAGTTAATTTTACCAAGTGCCAATATTTTTCATTGATGACCATGGTTCTTTTATTTCTAATGGATCACCATTTTGCAATAATTCAATTGAAATTCCGTCAGGAGATTTAATAAATGCCATGCTGCCATCTCTCGGTGGTCTATTTATTTCTACTCCGTAATCCATTAATTTTTGACAATAGTCATAAATATTGTCAACTCTGTAAGCAAGGTGACCAAAATTCCTACCTCCTGTATAGTCCTCTGGGTCCCAATTATAAGTTAATTCTAAAGCTGGTGCCTTTTTGGAATGGTAATTATCTTTATCTTCAGGAGCATGTAGAAAATAGTTAGTATATCTTCCTTTTTCACTTTCAACTTTCCTAGCTAGTTCCATCCCCAGGATATCACAATAAAATTTTAGTGATTCTTTTTCATTTGTAATTCGTACCATAGTGTGCAGGTAAAACATTAAATCTCCAATGATCAATTATTCTTTATTTATTATCTATTCTTTTCCCAAATCAGTAAACCAATTAAAGATAAAATAATTATTAATGCCCCTATAAGTGTTTGAATACTTGGCACTTCAAGAAAAATTACGTAGCCTATAATCAAAACTGGAATTATATGGAAGTATTGAATTGGTGCGAGGAAAGAGGCTTGAGAAAGCTTAAAAGCTCGAATATAAAAATATTGTGCACTTGTTGCTAGTAATCCTGTTGAAATCATGAACAACGTTTCTTTGAAAGAAACGTCTACCCAAAAATAAAGGCAAAAAGGCAGCGATAGAAAAGAAATCCCAAGTGAATACCATACCATCAGTTGTATTTCAGAAAAGCTTTTTGATAGATACTTTTGGACAATTGTCGATAAAGCACCACAACATGTTCCCAATAATGCTATTAAAGCAACTAGTTGAATTGATTGATTTTCTGGAGAAAAAACTAATAAAATTGATAAAAAACCAATTATTAAAACAAGCCATCTACCTTTTGACTGTTTTTCACTTAAAATAAAGTACGCAAAGATACTCATTATACTTGATCTTAAGTAACCAATTGTGCTTACTTGTGCTAATTGAATATTTGATATTGTAAAAAATTGAATAGATATAGCTAAAAAAGATAACACTACCCTTGATAGATTTACTCCTAGATTAGAAAAAATATTTTTTTGTCTGCCTGTAAAGAATAGTATTGGAATTAGAATAACAGAGCTTGAAATAGAGCGCATAAAAACAATCTGAAATATCGGTGAATCTGCTACGAGTGTCTTTATTAGAATAACATGAACAATTAAAAAAAATTCATTAAATATTAGCCAGTAAAGGCCGTTAAAATTATTATCTTTTATTGACAAAATACAGTTTCTAATTATTTATTTTTTCAGAATATTTACAAAAATTCTAAAAGCACCTGGCACCAAATTATCCATTTGATAAAAAAGATTTAGAGCGCAATGTATATGCCTGCCAGATCCGTAATCTGCAGCCAATAAACCTCCTAATAAAGGCTGCTCATTATCATCTGACATCATAAATAACGGCTTATATTTTTCGTCCCAACTTGAAGCAAAATATAATCCCCTTTCTTTTATCCAATTATTAAAATCTTTTGATGAGATTTTGTTAGGAAAGTTTAGTATTAGATGGTTAGGGTCTAAAAAACCAACTTCAGCTGAAGGGTTGGTTACTCGCCACCTTATTGACGGGCTTCCTATTTTTAAAAAATAGGGGCCACTCAGTGCTTCGTTCCAGTTGTCTTGTGGCCTTTGGTATTCAGTTACATAGTTTCCACCATTTTCTATCCATTTTTTTATCTTATTAAATACTTTATGAATTGGCCTAGTAGCACCTGCAAAAACACCTGAAACTATTGTATCAAATTTAGAAAAGTCTTCAGAAATAATCTCCTCATCAGAGAGAAGGTGAACATCTGCACCAAGCATTCTTGCCCATTTCCAGGCTTTGTCTGCGTAGCCGTCTATCCAGCCGATTTTGATGCCTTTTAAATCTTGGCTTATCAAACTAAGTATTGATAGTTCACACTTGTCTTCAAGAATTATTTCACCAGTATGGCTATAACCAAATACAGATGTTCCCAAAATTTTATTATTTTCAGAAGTAATATATAGTTTCTCTATACCTTCACTAATTTGTGATGGTATATGTATTTCAGAATTGAATGGAGTTGTTTCAAAATTATGATTGTCTTCCAATTTAAAAGACGTATTACTACAAAC
>MDTB01122372.1_pt1 | contig 13953 bp, 9 predicted proteins | sample 811161 | NCBI WGS metagenome assembly MDTB01 (sample SAMN05326650, study PRJNA326480) | marine metagenome | isolation source: seawater | place: Mediterranean Sea | collected 2009
CCGCGCTGCGGTGGCTGTGCCATGCAGCATCTGTCTGCCCAGGCGCAACTGCAGCACAAGCAGGATCAATTAGTTGAGCATTTGTCGGCCGCTGAAGTGGTCGCGCAGAAATGGCGAACGCCCACCTCCTTGCAGCGTTTGGGCTATCGGCGCAAAGCGCGGCTAGGAGTGCGCCAAGTGGGCGAGCAAATGCTGATCGGATTTCGGGAATCGTTTAGTAATCGGGTTGCCCGCATGGATTATTGCCAAACGTTAACGCCTCGACTGGCGCAGCTGATTGCGCCATTGAAATCGGTGATTGCGCGCATGTCCGAGCCAGACAGTTTCCCGCAAATTGAAATGGCCGAAGGGGACGATAGCGTTGCCTTGTTGATTCGGCATTTGCATCCGTTGACGGATACAGATCATCAACACTGGGTGGAATTTGAGCAACGTTTCAATACCAGCGTGTTGTTGCAAAGCGCGGGATACGACTCGCTGGAAGATCTACGGGGCAGTCGCGAATTGAAGCCACTGAGCTACCAAATACCGGAATATGGCTTGAGCATGATGTTCAAACCGCATCAGTTTACGCAAGTAAATGCCACCATGAATCGAGAGCTTATTCGCACTGCTCTGGGGTATCTGGGCGATATGCGCGGTAAAGTGGTGCTAGATCTATTTTGCGGGGTCGGTAATTTTACGCTACCTCTAGCCCGCAGCGGAGCGCGGGCCATTGGCATCGAAGGCAGCGAAGATGCAGTGAGCATGGCCAAGGCCAATGCCCAGCTCAACCAGGTCGGCGACAAGACAGGTTTTTTTGTGGCGGATCTGTATAAGGACATGGATGAGCAACAAAGGGCTCAGGCGCGCGAAGCCATGGATCAATTTGGCCATCCTCCGCAGGCGCTACTTCTTGATCCGCCGCGCAGTGGTGCTGGCGCTAATCTGGCCTGGTGGGTGAGCCAGCTTGAGGTAGCAAAGATTGTCTATGTATCATGCAATCCTGCAACCTTTGCGCTGGATGCGCAGATTCTAAACGACCTGGGTTATGTTCTAACTGAGGTTGGTGTGTACGATATGTTCCCCGGCACTGCTCATGTTGAAACTATGGGTCTATTTGAGCGCGCGCATTAAGTCTGCGGGCAACGGTTACGCAAAAGCTTAGAGATAATAAGCGCAACGAAGAGGCGGCTTGATAGCCACAAGATAATGGTTAGCGTTAGTCAAAAGTTACCCCAACACACCGATGGCTCAGTGGATCTGGACGCATGGTGTCAGCGCATGCTTAACGCACAGGATTTGGCCCAAGGCAGCTTAGACAGTGACGCCCTTCTTGAAGCTGCGCGATGGCTGCAAAGTATCCCGGACGCACCCCTCACTCAGGGTTTAGAGCTTGCTGAGCTGGTGCTCGAACTGCGTCTTGATCAAGCATCAATATTGGCTGCACTTTGCTATAACGGTTTGCGAAAGGGACTATTCGATGCCGATGAGCTGTCTGAGCGCATCGGCGATGAGGCCACACAATTAGTGTTGGATGTCTCGGCGATGGCCACATCGAGTCTGCTCGAGATATCTGATCCGAATCTTCAGGCCAGCGATCAGCAGCGGCAAATCGAGAATATCAAACGCATGCTCGTGGCCCTAGTCAGGGACTTTCGCGCTGCGGTGATCAAACTTGGTGAACGGTTATTGGTGCTGCGTCATGCCAAGCGTTATGACGAGGCCCGCAGAGAGCGTATTGCCCAAGAGGCAGCGGCGATTTTTGCGCCCTTAGCCAGCCGGCTGGGTATGTGGCAGCTAAAGTGGGAATTAGAAGATTTGTCACTGCGCTATTTGCGTGAAGACATCTACTTAGGTGTGGCCAAGCAACTGAGCAACAAACGCCAAGCTCGAGAAGCGCAGATCCAACAATTGGTGGAGCAAATTCAGCAGCTGCTTGATAGCGTTGGCGTGCGCGCAGAGGTGAAAGGCCGAGCCAAAAATATCTTTAGCATTTGGCGCAAGATGCAACAAAAGAACATACCTCTTGAACAGGTCTATGACGTTCGTGCGGTGCGTGTAGTGGTCAAGAATTTAGCTGACTGTTACGCCGCCCTTGGCGTGATTCACAGCACTTGGCAGCATATTCCCAGCCAGTTCGATGATTACATTGCTGCGCCAAAAGAGAATGGTTATCAGAGCATTCACACGGCGATTACCGCGGACGATGGCCGCACCCTGGAAGTACAGATTCGCACTCAGCAGATGCACGAGAGTGCAGAGCTTGGGGTGTGCGCTCATTGGGCGTACAAGGACGATAAAGACCTGCGCAGCAGCCACAGCTCCGGCAACGACCATGGCTATGACGCAAAAATGGATTGGTTGCGGCAGGCAATGGAGTGGCATGACGAGTTAGGCGGCAGTGAGGATCTTGCTAGCATCCTTGCTCAGAGAGTGAGCGAGGACCGGATCTATGTTGCGACACCAAAAGGTCATGTTTTGGATCTAGCCAGTGGCGCAACGGTGCTAGATTTTGCTTATCGGATTCATACTGAGATCGGCCACAGTTGCTACGGAGGTCGAGTTAACGGCGTAAGAGTGCCGGTGGACATGCCATTACATTCGGGCGAACAGGTTGAAGTGCTAACGGGCGGCGCGCTGCGCCCACATCGAGCATGGCTAGAGTCCAGTTTGGGTTATTTGCATACCCACCGCGCCAAGGCCAATGTGGTGAGCTTTTTTCGCGGGCAGACCGAGGAAAAACGTCAGCGTCTCGGCAAGGTAATTTTACAAAGTGTATTCAGCGGCGCGGGCGCGCGTTTGCTTGACGATAACGATTGGCAGTTGCTTGCAAGCTTCACCACAGCGCCTTCGGTAGAACAGCTCTTTGATTCCATTGCCACAGGAGAGCGCAGCTATATCGATACCGTGGCGCCTATTCTTGAAAGCCTGGATCGACAGCGACAACTGAAGCTGTGGCTAGATCGCCCCGATGGCGCGAGCATTAGTTTGCCCAATAGGGTGCACATTCGTTTGGTGGCGAACAATCGCGAAGGGCTTCTGCGTGATGTTACCGATCAACTGGCGCGGCTAAGTTTGCAAATAGTTAAGGCCAGCGGCGAAGTTAAGGATCAATCTTTGGCGATGGTAGACATTGAGGTTGACGTTATAAGTTGGAAGACTTTGCTGCAGGCGATGAGCCGTCTTGCCTATCTTACTGGCGTATATCAGGTCCGCAGAACCGCAATGGTGCCCTAAAGCCACTGTCTGTCGTACGTGACCGCTTCGGATCGGGGTGCCCTGTGTCATGAGGATAAGCGAGGAGCCGGTCAGCTTTTTTGCGCAGAAAAATAGTTTACAGTACGTGCCCCGTCGACTCAGCGCCAAAAGTCTTCTGTCAGGGCGCGTGCGCAGGCATGACCGTTGGAAGGGGCGACTATCGATCAGTGGTTTTAGGTCGGGGTTGCAGCAATGCGAATATCTGAAGACAAGGAGATAGTAAGTGAAGATCATCCTATTGGGCCCACCAGGGGCAGGCAAAGGCACTCAGGCCCAATTCATTAAAGAACGCATTGGCATTCCACAAATCTCGACCGGAGATATGTTGCGTGCGGCAGTAAGCTCCGGCAGCGCGCTAGGGCAACGCGTTAAGGCCGTGATGGATTCAGGCAGCCTAGTGTCCGATGACATTATTATCGATTTGGTCAAAGAGCGTATTGCTGAGCCAGACTGTGCGAGCGGCTTTTTATTTGATGGTTTTCCGCGAACTATTCCTCAAGCCGAGGCCATGGCCGCCGCTGAGGTGCCTATTGATGCAGTGGTCGAAATCCAGGTCGATGATGAAGAGCTAGTAAAGCGGATTACCGGGCGCCGCGTTCATCCTGGCTCGGGGCGGGGCTATCACTTGATTTACAATCCGCCAAAAACACCGGACGCAGACGATGTAACCGGGGAGGCATTGGTGCAGCGCGAGGACGACACTGAAGCCACAGTACGCGAGAGGCTATCAATATACGGCGAGCAAACAGAGCCCTTGATCAACTATTACAAAGCAGTGCCAAGCATCCGCTATGTCGAAGTGGATGGTCGTGGGGAAGTAGCTAGTATTCAGGCGAACATTGCTCAGGGCCTGGATATCTAGTCGGCATGTCAAGAACAGGCGTAGCTGGTATTTGCGCCATCCTTGGTTCGACCAGATCCCTTAGGAAAGCCCGTTAGGGAATCAAAAACTCTAGCGGCAAAACCTGAACTTGATCTCCGGTAGCTAAGTTACCGCAGTGCTTGGGGATCTCAATCAGGCAATTAGCTGAACTAAAACTGCTAAGGCGGTTTGAGCTTTGATCACCCGTGTGCGCAACTACGAAGCCGTCTTTGCTCGCTGTCACCGAACCTCTTTGATATTCCGCGCGCCCCGGCCGATGAGCAATGCTGCCACTAAGTGTAGCCGGCAGTCGCATGGGCCGAGAGGGGTTGCCGCCAGCCAGGGTCAGCAAGCTTGGAATTACCACAAGCAGTGCTGTAACGATGGTTGAAACAGGATTACCCGGCAGGCCAAAAATCCAGCAACCGTTGATATGACCAAAGGCCAGTGGTTTGCCTGGCTTTAAATTTAGTCGCCAAAACTCTAGTTCCCCGATGCGATCAATGGTTTGTCCAACGAAGTCGGCATCGCCCACCGACACACCGCCGCTGGTAATCATCACGTCACATTCGCTGGCGCCTTGGGCCAAGGCTTGTTCTACGGCATCGGGATCATCAGCAATGCAGCCGAGGTCCCTAATTGCAACGGGTAATCCGGCAAGCAGCGCGCGCAGCGTGGCACGGTTTGAGTCATAGATATCTCCGGGCCCCAGGTGCTCGGGTGGAACATTAATGTCTGTTAATTCATCGCCGCTAGAAAATAGACCGACCACCGGCATGCGACGGACCCTTACCTGGGCAACGCCTGCAGCATTTAGTGAGCCGACGAGGAATGGATGTAGGCGACCCCCTACATGAGCGATCACCTGATCGCGGCGAATATCGTGACCTACCGGCCGCACAAAAGACTCGTCACTTTCATGTGCAGAGAAAGTAACAGTATCGCTATGGCTGCTCGTGACACGTTCCTGCAGCGGTACGAGGTCAGCACCATTGGGCATGCGTGCACCAGTGAAAATGCGCACCGCCTGCCGTTCTTGGACTGTCGCGTCACTAGGGTGACCGGCTTTACTTTCGCCGATCAGGGTAAAGGTTAGGTTACCTCCGACAAAGTCTTGGTGTCGTACCGCATAGCCATCCATGGCTGAAGCAGGGAAGGGCGGCAGAGATATTGGGGCTTGCACGTCAGCGGCAAGGATTCTTCCTACCGCCTGATTGGTATCAATCAACTCAACGCCCTCTATAACGTTTATCCGTGTTGCTAATCTGGTTAGCGCTTCCTCCAAATCCAACGGTTGGTTAAGCTGATCCAATGTTAACTACCCTATGTATTGAAACGTCCAGCGCTCATTGTAGCTTGGCTCTGGGCGTCGGCGACGAAATTTTTGTCAAGCACGAGCTGTTGCTAAGACGGCATAACGAACGTGTCTTACCTATGCTCGACGAGCTCCTCCATGCCGCTGGTCTGTGCCCAACACATATTCAGTTGATTGGTTTTGGAGCTGGCCCGGGTTCTTTTACCGGCGTACGTATCGCTGCATCCATAGCTCAGGGCATCGCGCTGGCCGCTGACTGTCCTGTCGCTCGATTTCCTGGTTCAGAAGTTGTCATTCGAAGCGCCCAAGCAGCGCACCCCCAGCTAATCGATGCGCGTTGGCTTGCCATCATCCCAAGTCGCGGCGATAGCTATTATCTATCGCTGTATCAAGCTAATGAAGCGTCTGGGTTAACTCTGCTGCGTGGTGACGCATTGGTCAGTTCCATGCCCCAATGGTTGCATCAAGAGCTTTCTCGCCCCCAGGTCATCTTTGCTGTGGGCGGGTTGCCGTCTTGGCTGCCGGCTGCCGGCCCGTTGGATAGCCTGGGTCAGGTAGAGCCGAACGCAGCGGCATTAGTAGAGCCTGCAAGGCTGGCTCACGCTCAAGGCCATAGTGTTCTTGGAGAACTGGCATTGCCCATCTATGTAGGTGGTGATTCGCCTTGGCAGAAGAGTCATGAACGCGACCCCAGATAATCCTCTAACCCGCGTCAGTCTGTATTATCACCCGAATGTTGCAGACTTGGCTCGGGGTTTCGCCGGTAAATGCCTGTTGATCGAAATGCCCGTTCCCCCCCAGCAGACTGAGCCGTTTCTATATTTAGATCGCCAGGGGCTGGCCTTGTTTACCCAAGATTACAACACGCCTTTTCGCTTATCTGGTACAGCTCTAGCGCGTCGCGGTGGGGCCGGTAGACGCAGCGAATTGGCTCGAGCCTGCGGTTTAAGCTCGAGTAGTCCGCAGATATTAGATGCCTGCGCGGGCTTCGGCAGCGATGGCATAACCCTCGCCGGTCTTGGATGTGAGGTCACGCTGGTTGAGCGCGAACCGCTGGTTTGGCTGATGCTGCAAGATCGTGCGCAATATGTGGCAGGCGCGAATGCGCGTCTAGCAGATGCTCATGAAGTGCTGCGCGAAGACGCGGTTTGGGATGTGGTCTATCTGGATCCGATGTTTCCGCCGCGACGAAAGAATGCGTTGCCAAATCGAGGTCTGCAGCACTTGCGTATGATCTGTGGCGAGCAGGATGACGAATTAGCGGGTTTGCTACGTTTGGCTTTATCGCGAGCAAGGCAGCGAGTTGTGGTGAAACGCCGGCCGGGTGATCCGTCAATAGCACCTGCGCATCATCAAATCGCCAGCAAGAGCGTACGTTTTGATGTTTATCTGTCTGGCTAGGAGTAGCTCTAATCAGGGGTCGGACTGCAGGGCAAGGCGAACTTCCGGATCAATGACATGCTCTGCAGCCTGGAACACGTCTTTGATGACCTTGCTTGGGACAAGGGTCCGATCATCGCCAACAGCGAGCATATTCTGCTTAATCAATTGATCGATGAACAGGTTGAACAAGTTTTGATCTGCGAACTCTGGCGCGTTGATGCCGAATAGCATCGACAGCTTTTGTCCTGCCAGTTGGCTCTGCCGGGCAAGATCGGTCAGATTGAGGCGTTTTTGCATTGCAAGATCTATAACGATAAACATCCGCTGCAGGGTCTCGTTAACGAGCTTGCTCAGATGGCTCAGGTTGCGACGCGTAGCGGTGCCAAGTGGCGGCAGCACGATGTCTTGCTCAGCAAGTTGGATAAGCCCCATGCGTTGCAATACTGCCAGCAGATTTTCACTATCGATCGCGCAAGTTACAGACAGTTCGTTGGCCAGGTACGGATAAACTAACTCTAGCCTGGCGATAAAGTCTGTCTGCTTCATCATCTCAGAGCTATGCAGCAGCAAGTTCGCCGCAAGAGCAGGCAAGGCAAAAAGATGCAGCACATTGTTTCGATACCACGTCAGCATCAGTGCCGTGGGTTCATCGACATAAAACATCTCGCCAAATTCTTCGTCTTTGCGCGTCAACATTCCTAGCTCAAGCGCAACATCGATGATGGTGTCAGCGTCCTGAGCATTGTGGTTTAGCACATCAGTACCGTAGAGGGCGGTGGCGAGCTGACTAAATTGCTGGATTTGCGCGATCAAGTCCTGTCTTTGGGCAACTCGGCGTTGATTAGTGAGCATCGCTAGTGCGACAAAGTTCACTGGGTTTAAGCTTGCTTCGGCGTTGATGCGCTTCATCACGAGTGAGCCAAGGGCATGTAACGTTGCTTCTTCGCTGTCTTGGTTTGAACTATTTATGTCTAAACTCTTTTTATCTGAACTCTCTTGATCAAAGTTTAGGTGTTCAGTTGAGGCTGCTGTTTGGTCGGAAACATGTTGCTGTTGCAGCCATTCATCGAGCAAGATCGGTTCGCCCAAGTTGACCTGCAGCGTGCCAAAGTTCTGGCGTACCAACCGAAGGTTTTTCAGCACGGCCAAGGGACTTTCGCTTTGTTTGTTCGCGCCGCGAAGTTCCTTAAGATAGCTGCTACCCTCAATGACTTTCTCATAGCCAAAATATACTGGAACCAGCGCCAGCGGCTTTTTTAAACCACGTAGCTGATGTTGCAGAGATAACTTCAACAAACCATATTTTACCGGTTGCAGGCGCCCGGTTCGGCTGCGACCGCCCTCAGGGAAAAACTCAACGCAATGACCTTGTGCATACACCTGATAGAGATACTCGTTGAATACTGCGGCATAGAGCGGGTCTTGGCGGAAGCTACGACGCATGAAGAACGCGCCGCCACGGCGCAGAAAACCACCCAGGACGGGCATGTTCAAGTTATCGCCTGCAGCAATATGCGGAATCATGATGCCAGCTTTGTAAAGCGCAAAGCTTAGAACAAGGTAATCAATATGACTGCGATGGGTGGGTAGGTATAGCAGCGTGTGGGTTTCGCTGACTGCAGTGAGAGGGGCCAGGCCGCGCAGGTGAATGTCAGTGTAGATGCGACTCCAAAACCAACTAAGAAACACTAAGAACAGTCGGACCGTGGAGTAGGACATATCAGAAGCAATGGTCCTCGCCATTTTCATGGCTTTTTTCACGGATTTGCTTATGGCTTGGTTCTGAAGTTTGTTCGGCTGCTGCGTAGCCTTAGATGTTTGCCGAATCTGCCCCCGCACTTGGGGCGACTGCAGGACCCGATCAAGCAGGGTGCGCCGATGGGAAAAGTCCGGTCCCAGGGTAGCAACTTGTTGCGCTTTGAAGCGAACTCGAAGTAAACGAGCCGCTCGACGCAAGGCAAATTCCTGCCCTTTGGGGTGATTGGCTAGGTCGGCCAGAGCAATGCCGCGACCGAAACAGATATGGATATCACCACGGTTGAGCAGTAGTGAGAGAAACCTTTTAAACCCTGCAGTGGCGGACCGTTGATCTGAGGTTAACGCTTTGATCCAACTGTCTGAAGGCCGTAGTGAACGACCCCAAAATACTGAAGCAGGCACCAGCAAAATATTGTTTGTTGCGGCTGCGGGCGATGCCAATAAACGGGTTAGACGATGTGAGTATCTGCGCATAGTCATGCGCCCGCGGTGAGGTCGTTTTACCGCAAACGCGCGTTGTTCGAGGCGAAGGCCACTAAGCTCTAGCGCATCGCTTGGCAAAGCTACGCGGTCAGATAGATCTGAATTGGCAAGTGCGGTGTTGATGGCGAACAGGTCGGTGATAGATTGGTTTTCGAGGACGTAGACTACCTCGATGGCCTGACTTTCTTGTGCGGCAGAGTGCTTAAACAGATGTTCTACGCCGCTCAGGCCAGGGCGTGTGGTTCGTGACATCAGCCAACTAAGGAGCCGATAATAAAGCCTACGCATAGACACATCTTGTGATCGCAGACTTTGAGGTCAGGCTATTCCGGTTTGCGGCCGTCGAACAGTCCATCCAAATTGCTAGCTCGACCGTGTTCGCCGCTTTGCTCGACCTCAGGAATATCGGCGTTTGAGTTTGCGCCCACCTCCCAAATTCCATTGTATTTTTCGAGAGCAAGGCGACTGCCACTCTTAGTATCCTCAAGAATAGTTGGCCGCAAGAATACTAGTAGGTTGGTCTTAGAGCGACTGTTAGTGCGCGACTTAAAAAGGTTGCCTACAACAGGTATGCCGCCCAGCAGTGGCACTCTCCGCTCAGTGTCACTGATATCATCTTGAATCAGGCCTCCAAGCACGATGGTTTCGCCATCTGCCGCCAACACAGTAGTTTCAATGGCACGCTTTGAAGTCACCACGTCTGCGAATGTGGTGCCCCCGACTTGAGTATTGAGGACGTTAGTAATGTTTTGGGACACCTCAAGGCGCACTTCTTTTTTGCCAAAGACATGAGGGGTGACTAACAGCTCAACGCCTACATCTTCTCGACTAACCGTGGTGAACGGGTTGCTGGTGCCGTCGCCAGTAGTGGTGAAAGAGCCGGTGCGAAAAGGCACTTCGCGGCCCACAAGGATCTTTGCTTCAACGTTGTCTAACGTGACGATGCTTGGGGTAGAGAGCAAGTTGGCATCGCTGTTTGAGGCAAGAGCGCTGATTACCGCGCCGAATGAAACTCCGTCGAGGTCTATTTGTGCGGCTGCCAGTGTTGGGCCGGTAAGCGAAGCCAACCCCTGTAGTACATTGATCGTGTCACCAGTAGCGGTATCCACAGCGCCGGCCAGTAGAGCTGCGATATTGCCGTCGAGACTGGTGCTGACCAAGGGTACCCGGGAGCCTCCCTGGTCCCCGGCAGCAACCTCGATGCCTGCATTGAAGTTTTCCTGAATCGTCACCTCGACAATGGCCGCTTCGATCAGCACTTGGGCTCTGGGAGTGTCGAGCCGTTTTACCAATCCCTGAACGTCGTTCATGGTGCTCGGATCAGCTCTCACGACGATGGCGTTAAGCGTTGTATCGGCTTGGATCGAGATAGCCTGGGCGCCGCCCTGCTCGCCACCATTTGTGCGGCTGCTGCCTAAAATGCTCTGTAATATAGAACTGACATTCTCAGCGTCTGCATGATCAAGAAAAATGACTTGAGTGCTCTCGCTAGCAGTTGCAGGCTGATCCAAACCCTCAATGATTTGGAGCAGATTAGCGATGCTTCTGGCTTGGCCGCGCATGACCAAAGAATTATTCCTTTCGTTGGCAATGACTTGGACCCGCTGAGGACCTTTGGCACTCGCACCAACTTGCTCAGGTGCGACTTTTTCTAAAATAGCGACAATGTTACCGACCCAGGCCTCTTTTAGTGAATGCATTACTACTTCGTCGGTATCCACCACATCGATGTCTTCAATAATTCGTTTGAGGCGGCTGATGTTGTCGGCATGATCCGAGAGGATAAGAACGTTTGGGTCCGTGACGCTGCCGATATGCCCGTATTGGGGAATTAGCGGTCGTAGAATTTTCAGCAACTCGTCTGATTTTACGTTCTGTAGGGCAATAATTTCGGTGACTAGTTCTTCGGGGGCGGCATTACCCAAACCGGCAACCCCGCCAGGGGTTTGTTTGCCAGTAGCGCTCTGCTGAATGCGAATTACATTGCCAGAGGGAATGGCGGTGTAATTTTGTAGGCGCAGCACGCTTAGGAATAGCTCGTACACACCTTGCTTTCCTAAGGGCGTTTCCGAGATAACGTTCACCTTACCTTTGAGCTTGGGATCGACAATAAATGTTTTGCCAGTGATTTTAGCTACTTGCGCAACGAACTCTTGAATATCTGCATCGCGGGTGGCCATTTGCCACGTGTCCTGTTGTTCCGATTGCGCCATTGCCGTGGCAGGGAACGCCAACAGCAACGCAAGCAAAAGAAGGCCAGGGGTCAGAGCCAATTGGCGGAAAAAAAAGATGTTGGCTTTCATAACGTCATTACTGTCTGGATAGTTGTGCGATTCACTGTTGCAGTCTTTATTGTGGGATCGAAGCGGTGATAACAATACGACTGCCATTTCGCTCGATTTCTATGCTCGCAGAGCCTTGAGCCAAAATGTTATCAATCTCCATCTTGTCTTTGCTCAGATCTCCTGCGGGTTGGCCATTGACTGAAAGAATAATGTCGCCCGCTTGAAGACCAGATTTTTGAAAGTACGGGTTCTGTGAAAGTTTGCCTACCCGGTAGCCCCGACCTTGATTCTGTTCCAGGCCAAACTTAGCAAGTCGGCCTTGGTCATTTTCTGCAAATGCCTCGCGCAGTTCTTCAGCAACCTGAGTGGAGGAGACGGCATTTTGCTGCAAGCTCTTTGCCCTATTCGTTGCCACCAAAGGTTGGGCTTTGGCCTTGCTCGGCCCAGCAGCTGTTTTTTTAGCTGCATCGCTAGTTGCTGCACGGCTGGCTTGATAACGATCTTCCGCAAAGCGCAGTGATTCCAGGCTACCAGCACGATTGAGAATAATTTCTTCTTGCCGGACTTCGACTAAACGAGCGTTGCCGGGTAGCACATCGCCGATGCCATAAAGAACGCCGCTTTTGCCTTTCTGGGCGACGATCGCTCCTGATTGTTGCTGGCGAGTGCTTACAAAGACTGCGTTTAGCTCGAGCGGCAGACGAGTCTGGGTAGTGGGTGCGGCGGCTTGTCGCGGGGTAACTTCGGCCTGCAGTTTGCCGAAGATTGCCCGGGCAAGCAGTGTGTCGATACGCGAGTGTATGTCTCCTGCACTGCCTTGCCCTGCACTGCTTAGGGCTGCTGCCGTTACAGTCTTGGAGGCGGTTGTGGGGGCGAAATTGCTTGCGCCACCGCCGCCAGAATCGCCTAATAAACCTTCTCCGCCCAGCATGCTTAAACCGCTGTCGACGATGGTCACGACGATGGCGAGCACAATAGCCCAGGACAACGCTCGAAGAGCAGTTGGCAAAGACCTCAGCCCGATATCTTGGAAATCACTAACGTTCATGATGTATGCAAAGAATATCCGTTAACAGCTGCTGCAAAGGACCGTTTCTAGCCTGTGATTTAATGTCACCAACGCTAAGATCGTCGGCGTCTGGCCGAGGCCAAGATAAGGCCTTTCAGGCTGAAATTACACTGTGCTCATTGTGAGGCGTTAGCGCTAAATTGCTAGCGCTGATTCTCTTGTGCAGGGTGGTTTTGCAAAGCCGGTCTTGCAGGTACAACAATCTTTTGGCTGAATTGCGGCGGCCCACTGGGCTAGAAGACTTTTCGCTCTACAGACATAACGACTTCCTCCATCGGGCCGTCCCCGGTCCAATCCTGTCCAGATAACAACATAAGCTCGCGAGTAAGGCTGATGCTGAGCACTCCCTCATTCTTAGCGGTTAACGTTACTAACAGTGCGGGTGGACTGTCCTGGGTGACAACGTCGGCCTGAACATGGCCGTTTTCGTTGTTTCTCAGCTTTGCAATCAACGACGGCAGGTGCAGTTGATCAGCATTGCCTGACAAGATGTAGTTTACCTGCCCACCACTCCAATTTAGCTGGCTGATAGACGCTAATGACGGCTGACCGTTGTTGATATGAATATCTGTATCCTCGAGGTAAAAAACCCCAGATATGTTGAGATCATAGCGATTCAGCACAGGTCTTAATGTCGCTCCTGCGACCTCTCCGCTGAGGCGGACAGACATACCTTGCCACGTAGGACGAATGGAGCCTTGAAGGTTCAGCCCAGCGTCCTGAGAGGCCCACAACAGAACAGGACCATAGCCGTTAGGGCCGGTCCACTGGATCTGCCAACTGATCGTTGTTGCCAGCCCAATGTCGGTCACCAGTTCGCCGCTGCCATGCCATACAGTGCCTTGAAGGCGCGCTAGCGCAAAGCCGTTAGAGTCGCCGGTAACATGCCGCAGCATGTCGGCAGGTAAGCGCGCTGCGATTAGCCCAAGACCGGCCAGGCTGATGAGCAGAATGATCTGCCAGGTTTTCATTGCTGCCCAGGCGTAAGCAACCGGCTGATGATTTGCGCGTAGATATTCGCCAACGGAATCAAATCTGCAATGGCGACGCACTCGTTGATTTTGTGGATTGTTGCGTTTATCGGCCCTAGTTCGACAACCTCAACGCTGCTGCTGCCAGGTTTATCCCAGGGAGCAATAAATCGGCCGTCCGACGTGCCGCCTGAGGTGGATAGCTGTGTATCCAGCCCCGTGATAGCGCGGATGGAATCACAGACCGCGTTGGTCAGCATGCCATTTTCGGTGAGAAACGGCTGGCCAGAGAGGCGCCATTCGATGTGGAAATCCAAACCTTGTTCTGTGCACAGACTTTCGATTTGCTGACGTAAGTCCTGATCAGTTCGCTCTGTGCTGAAGCGAAGGTTAAACAGTACGTCCAAAGTTCCTGGCACCACGTTGGTGGCGCCTTCGCCGGCGTTGACATTGGATATCTGGAAACTGGTAGGCGGGTAGTAATCATTACCCTCATCCCATCGTGTTGCAGACAAGATCTGCAACGCTTGCAGTGCCTCGTGGATTGGGTTGCGAGCGTCGTCAGGGTAGGCAACATGTCCCTGCAC
>MDTB01148521.1_pt1 | contig 13952 bp, 25 predicted proteins | sample 811161 | NCBI WGS metagenome assembly MDTB01 (sample SAMN05326650, study PRJNA326480) | marine metagenome | isolation source: seawater | place: Mediterranean Sea | collected 2009
AGATATAAGTAAGTCCAATTTGGACAATTTTATTTTGCGGAATGTTTACACCAGCGATACGAGCCATAATTATGAGATAAAATCTAGCCTTTTATATAAGAAGTTTCTTTAAAGTCAACTTCTAAACCTTTAAAATATTATTGATTTTATCAGTAATTTCCATGATTTTTAACCCTCCATCAATCTCATTAAAATTAGTTTTGTTTGAGTAATAATTTAAAACAGGTTTTGTAGTTTCCATATATGTATCGTATCTTTTAAGAATTGTATTTAAATCATCATCTGATCTTCTTTCTATAATTTTTCTTTTTTCAATTCTTTGTATTATTATGTCCTTACTTACATTAAGAAAAAAAATGAAATTTATTTTTTGATCTGAGTCAGTTAACATTAAATCTAATTTCTTTGCCTGGTCTAAAGTTCTGGGATATCCATCAAAAATTAGTCTACCATTTTTTTGCGGGTCAAAGACAACTTTTTTGATAAGCTTATTAACTATATCATCGTCAACAAACTTTCCTTCATTCATATAATTAATTATTTTTTTTCCTATATTAGTTTCATTTTTAATTTCATCTCTTAACATATCACCTGTAGAGACTTGATAATTGCCTAACTTTTTTACCAAATTTTTAGCTTGCGTTCCTTTGCCAGCTCCAGGAGGGCCAAATAATATTATATTCACTTTTATTTGCCGAATTTAGTTTTTTTAATTAATTGCTCATATTGAGCGCTCATTAATCTTGTTTGTACCTGCGTGACTGTATCAATGGCAACTACAACTACAATTAATATTGATGCGCCTCCTAAATAAAAGGGTATAGGGTATTTGGATATTAAAAATTCAGGCATTAAACAAACTAATGTTAAATATAATGCACCGATTGTAGTCAATCTTGTTAAAATCTGGTCTATATATATAGCTGTACTTTCTCCTGGTCTAATACCAGGAACAAATCCACCATATTTTCTCAAATTTTCCGCAGTTTCAGTTGGATTAAATGTTATTGATGTGTAAAAAAAAGTAAAAAAAATAATTCCTGCTGCGTACAACAACATATAAAGCGGTTGACCCTGAGTAAAATATGATGCGAAAGATGTTACTGTATCATTAGTTGAAAAATTAAAATTAGACATTGTAACTGGTAAAAGTAATAAGGCAGATGCAAATATTGCGGGTATAACACCTGCTGTATTAATTTTTAGTGGCAAGTGAGACGACTCGCCACCGTACATCTTATTTCCCATTTGTCTTTTAGGATAATTTATTAAAATTTTTCTTAAGGCTCTTTCCATGAAAACTACAAACATTATTGTCAATATAAGTAGTATAAATATAAAAATTATCATCACAGTTGAAATTGCACCAGTTCTTCCTAATTCAAATGTGGTTACTAATGCTCGTGGTATTTCTGCTACAATACCAGAAAAAATTATTAGCGATATGCCATTGCCAATCCCTCTCTGCGTAATTTGCTCCCCAAGCCACATTAAAAAAACTGTTCCGGCCACAATAGTTGTTACGGTGGATATCTTAAAAAAAATACCAGGACTAATTACTAATCCTGATGACGCTTCTAAGCCAACTGATAAACCGTATCCTTGTATAGTAGCTAATAATACTGTTCCATATCTGGTTATTTGAGTAATTTTTTTTCTACCAATCTCTCCTTGACTTTTCAAATTTTTAAAATAATCAGAGACACCAGTTAACAATTGCACAATTATAGCTGAAGAAATATATGGCATTATACCTAACGCGAAGATAGCCATACGACTTACAGCACCGCCAGCGAATACGTTAAACATTCCTAGAAGACCTTTTTGATTGCCTTCCATCATAATTTTTAGCTGTTCAGGATCAATTCCAGGTAATGGAACAAATGTACCAAATCTATAAATAGCTAGAATTAAAATTGTAAAAATTACACGATTTTTTAAATCTCCTGATTGTGCAATTGAACTCATATTAAAAGTTAATTATTAATAATTTTTATATTTGAGCCTGATTTTTCTAGTTTATCTTTTGCAGAATTCGATAAATAGTCTACCTCAATAATTAATTTTTCTTTTATTTCTCCCTGACCTAGAACTTTAATTTTTTTATATTTTTTTTTAATAATATTTAACTTTTTTAAGAGCGCTAAATCTATTTTTTCAGAAGTTTTTATTTTTTTTGCCTGAATAAATGATTGTATTCTAGCAAGATTTATTGAACCAGTTGTTTTTTTACCAATAACTTTAAAACCTCTTTTCGGAAGTCTTCTATACAAGGGCATTTGGCCACCTTCAAAACTTTTTATGGATACTCCTGATCTAGATTTTTGTCCTTTTATCCCTCTACCTGAGGTTTTGCCTTTACCAGATCCAATACCTCTTCCAACTCTAATTTTCTCACGTTTAATTTTTTTTAAACTGTTAAGCATCTATCCTCTTTTTTCAATTATCTCAGCAATTTTTTTATTTCTGATTATCGAAATTTGTTTTGGTGAATTTTGTTTTTTCAATGCTTTTAAACAAGCTCTTATAACATTGTGAGGATTTGCGGTACCTAAAGACTTGGCTACAACATCTTTAATTCCTAAAACTTCACAAACTGCCCTTACTGGTCCGCCCGCAATTATTCCTGTTCCCTTTGGAGCAGATCTCATTTTAATTTTACCTGCTCCATCTTTGCCAAAAACATCGTGATGAATTGTTCTGCCCTCTCTAAGTGGTATTTTCAATAAATTTCTACGAGCTAACTCATTTGCTTTTTTAATTGCGTCAGGTACTTGTTTAGCTTTAGCGTGAGCAATACCGATTTTACCATTTTGATTTCCAACAACAACTAATGCTGAGAAACCAAACCTTCGACCACCTTTTACTACTTTTGTTATTCTATTTACGTGAACCAGTTTTTCAATAAAATCATCTTTTTGCATCAAAATTCCATCCCATTTTTTCTTAAAGTTTCAGCAAACTCTTTAACTCTTCCATGGTATTTAAATTTACCTCTATCAAAATAAATTTTTTTTATATTTTTATCATTTGCTTTTTTCGCTAATTTTTCTGCTACAATTTTAGAAATAGATGTTTTATTATTTTTTGGACTATTTTTTATATCTTTTTCTATAGAGGAAGCAAACAATAATGTTTTGTTATTACGGTCATCTATAATTTGTGCTGAAAAATTTTTTAAACTCCTCGATACACATAGCCTATATCTATCGCTACCCGCATTTCTTTTAAGTTTATTCCTAACTCTAAATTTTTTTCTTTCTGTTGAATTGAGTTTCATTACTTCTTTTTTCCTTCTTTTTTAAGAATGTATTGATCTTTTTCTTTTATACCTTTGCCTTTGTATGGTTCAGGGGGTCTAAATGATTTTATCTGAGAAGCTGTCATGCCAACTTTCTGTTTATCTACACCAGTAATTTTTATTGTAGTTTGTTTTTCAACAGAAATTTTTATATCACTCGGAATATTAAAGTTAATATCATGGCTGTATCCTAACTGTAAATTGAGCTGATTTCCTTTTATAGCTGCCCTGTAACCAACGCCACTTAATTCAAGAATTTTTTGAAAGCCAGTACTCGATCCTATAATCGCATTATTAATTAAACTTCTTTTCATGCCCCAAAGCCTTTTAGTATCTTCATCTAATTTTTTAGGCTTAATAGATATATCTTTCCCTTCATTAACTTTTAAATCAAAGACGCTTAAGTTAACTTCAACAGTTTGTTTACCTAAAGGACCTTCAATATTGATAAAAGATCCTGATAAAATTACTTTTACTTTTTCGGGTATCGAAATATTTATTTTACCTATTTTTGACATTAAAAAACCTTACAAATGACCTCTCCACCAACTTTTTGTTTTCTTGCTTCTATGTCTGTCATAACGCCCTTAGGAGTTGATACTATAGCAATACCTAAGCCATTATTAATTTTAGGCAAACTTTCTGCACTAGAAAATATTCTTCGACCTGGTCTTGAAACTCTTTCAATTACGGTAATTACTGGAGATCCAGAATTATATTTTAAATTAATAATTAAAATATTTTTTTTATCGGTATTTTCAACATTAAAATTATTTATATAGCCTTCGTTTTTTAAAACATCGGCTATTTTAGTCTTAAAATTTGAAGATGGCATTTCTACTTTTTTGTGGTTTCTCATTTGAGAATTTTTAATTCTCGCTAACATATCTCCTATTGGATCACTCAAACTCATTCATTTTCCTCTCTACCAGCTGGATTTTATCATACCAGGGATTTTACCTTGTAAACCTAATTGTCTTAAAGCTATTCTAGAAATTTTTAATTTTTTATATACACCATGAGGCCTACCAGTGATTTGACATCTATTTCTTACTCTAGTTTTTGCAGAATTTCTTGGCAATTTAGATAGTTTTTGCTGTGCTTCAAATCTTTCTTTTAAGGACAATTTCTTATTCATTATAAGTTGTTTTAGCTTTTCTCTTTTTTTATAAAATTTATCTGAAAGTTTAATTCGCCTATTATTTTTGTTAATTGAGCTCAGTTTTGCCATTAATTGCTCCTTTCAGTTTTAAATGGAAAATTAAATTTTTTTAACAATTCAAGACTATGATCCTTAGATAATGATTTTATGACTATTGATATATCTAATCCTCTAATTTTGTCAACTTTATCAAAGTTAACCTCTGGAAAAATAATATGCTCTTTTATTCCAAAGGTATAATTTCCAAATCTGTCAAATCCGTCTAGGGATAAACCTCTAAAATCTTTTATACGAGGTAATGCAATATTGACTAATCTATCTATGAACTCATACATCTTATTTTTTCTCAGTGTAACTTTTAAACCAGCTTTTGTATCTTTTCTTGTTTTAAAATTAGAAATTGATTTTTTAAACTTTGTAGTAACTGGTTTTTGACCACTAATTTTTGACAAATCCTCCTCACATGATTTCATAATTTTATTGTCATTTCCATCAATTCCAAGCCCCATATTTATAACAATTTTTTCTAATTCAGGAGACATATTTAAATTTTTAAATCCATACTTTTCCTTAAGGGAAGGCTTTATTTCGTTTTTATATAGCTCTTTTAATCTTGGTATCATTTACTTTTCTTACTTATTTTTTTATTTTTATTTAAAATCACAATGTTTGATATGTGAATAAAATTTTCTTTTTCAAATATCCCACCTTTTTTATCTTTTGTTGTTTTCACATGTTTTTTTATTATATTTGCACCTTTAATTTTCACTCTATTATTATTCCTATCTATCTCAATAATTTCTCCAGTTTTATTTTTATCTTTACCAATTATGATTTTAACATTTGAACCTTTTTTAATCATTTATATTACCTCTGGAGCTAGTGAAATAATTTTCATTTGACCTCTACTTCTTAACTCTCTGGTTACAGGTCCAAAAATTCTTGTTCCAATAGGCTCTCCCTTGTCATCTGTCAACACTGCAGCATTATTATCAAACCTAACTTTAGATCCATCTTCTCGATGAATACCTTTTTTTACCCTAACAACCACGGCTTTATGAACAGATCCCTTTTTAACTTTACCTTTAGGTATAGCCTCTTTAACTGCTACTACAATAGTGTCGCCAATGCTAGCATATCTTCGCTTTGATCCACCAAGAACTTTGATGCACTCAATTCTTTTAGCACCTGTGTTATCTGCTACATTTAATTCTGTCTGCACCTGAATCACTTAGTTTCCTCCATTACTTGAAATTTTTTTTTTTTTGAAAACGGTCTACACTCAATTATTTTGACTCTGTCACCATTCTTAAATTTATTATTTTCATCATGAGCACTAAATTTTTTTTTTACTTTTATTACTTTTTTAAATAATGGGTGTTGATATTTTCTTTCAACTAAAACTGTAATAGTTTTGTTCGGTTTGTCACTTACTACTATTCCACTGAGAACTTTTTTAGGCATTTTTTTTCTTTCCAATAAAAGTTAATAATTTTGCAATAGTCTTTTTAATCTGGTTAAATTTAGAAGTATTGGTAAGTTGACCATTTACTTGTTGAAATCTTAAGTTAAATAAATCTTTCTTATATTTTTCTAAATCTTTTTTTGCTTTATCTAAAGTCATTTTTTTAAATTCACTTTTTTTCATTAAGAAAATCTCCTAATAAATTTAGTTTTAATGGGTAATTTTGCAGAAGCCTTATAAAGTGCCTCTTTAGCAATTTGTTCGGATACACCGTCTACTTCAAACAAAATTCTGCCCGGTTTCACTCTACAAGCCCAAAATTCAGGCGACCCTTTTCCTTTTCCCATTCTAACCTCTGTTGGTTTTTTTGATACTGGAATGTTTGGAAATACTCTTGTCCAAACCCTACCCTGTCTCTTCATATGTCTTGTTAATGCTACTCTAGCTGCCTCTATCTGCTTTGATATTATCCTATCGGGCTGTAGAGCTTTTAAACCAAATGACCCATAGTTCATTGAGTTACATCTTGATGCATTTCCATGAATTCTACCTTTGTGAGCTTTTCTAAATTTTGTTCTAGTTGGTTGTAACATAATTACTTTTTATTTGTCTCCTGATTAAATTCTTTTGAGAAAATTTCTCCTTTATATATCCACACTTTTATACCAATTATTCCATAGGTTGTTAGTGCCTCAGACTCTGCATAATCAATATCTGCTCTTAAAGTATGTGAGGGGATACTTCCTTCCCTTAACCATTCAGTTCTTGCAATTTCATTTCCACCCAACCTACCACTAACAGAAACTTTAATGCCTTTTGCACCAAGTCTTAAAGCTGATTGCATAGCTCTCTTCATTGCACGTCTATAGGAAACTCTTTTTACTAATTGTTGTGCTATATTTTCTGCAACCAAAAAACTATTAGTCTCAGGTTTTTTTACCTCTTTAATATTTAGATTTACTTCATTAGAGGTTAAAGCTGATAGCTTGTTTTTTATTTTTTCTATATCACTACCTTTTTTACCAATAACAAAACCTGGTCTTGAAGTATATATTGTTACAAAACACTTTTTTGATGTTCTTTCTATCATTACTTTAGATACTCCAGAATTAATAACATTTTTTTTTATATAATCTCTAATTTTGAAATCCTCTATTAGAAATTTTCCAAAATCTTTTTTCTTAGCATACCAGACGGAGTCCCAGCCTCTATTAACTCCAAGTCTATAACCTACTGGATTAACTTTTTGCCCCATGCTTCTCCTCTTGATTTTGATTTTTTTCTGATAATATTATTGTTAAATTAGAATATGGTTTAATTATTGGGGCGGCTCTTCCTTTTGCCCTTGGTCTAAACCTTTTCATTATTATTTGTTTTCCACAATAAGCTTCTTTGATAAATAACTTATCTATATCATATTGATAATTATTTTCTGCATTTGCAATTGCAGAATTTAGTGTCTTTCTCACGTCTCCACATATTCTTTTGCTTGAAAATTCTAAATCCCTAAGAGCAGAGTCAACTTTTTTACCTACAAGTGCTTTTAAAATAGGTTTTAACTTTCTAGTGCTTGATCTGATATTTTTATTAACAGATCTTACTAAATTTAGTTCTTTATCTTTATTGTTTTTTGCCATTTTTTTACTTTTTATCTTTAATTTCACTTTCCTTAGCTTTTTTGTCTGCTGGTGTATGTCCAAAAAATTGTCTTGTTGGCGCAAATTCACCAAATTTATGACCAACCATATCTTCAGAAATAGTAAGTGGAATAAATTTTTTTCCATTATATATTAAAAAACTTAATCCGATGAAATCTGGAATTATAGTTGATTTTCTAGACCAAGTTTTTATAGGTCTTTTATTAGTCTCATTTCTTTGTTTTTCCGCTTTCTTTATTAAGCTCTCTTCTACAAATGGACCTTTCCAAACTGATCTAGCCATAAACTATCCTCTCTTTTTTTTCCTTCTTCTAATAATATATTTATCTGTTCTTTTGTTATCTCTAGTTTTTAGACCTTTTGCTGATTGACCAGTTCTTGATACAGGATGTCTTCCACCTGCAGACTTACCTTCTCCACCACCGTGTGGATGGTCAACTGGGTTCATTACAACCCCTCTAGTATGTGGTCTTCTTCCTAACCACCTAGATCTACCAGCTTTGCCAATTTTAATATTTTTTTGATCAGGATTTGATAGAACTCCTATGGTTGCTAATGCTCTAGAGTCAATCCTTCTAACTTCTCCAGAAGTCATTTTAATTATTGAATAATTACCATCGGTTCCAGAAATTGATACCGAGGTTCCAGCAGATCTTGCTATTTTACCTCCACCGCCAGGGTTAATTTCTACATTATGTATATCCATGCCAACTGGAATTTTTGACAAAGGTAGACAATTGCCAATTTTAATTTCGGAGTCTTCACCGTTAGATATTTTGTCGCCAATGTTTATCCCTTGTGGTGCTAAATAATAATATCTTTCACCATCATCAAATTTAATTAACATTATGTAACAAGATCTATTTGGATCATACTCTACTCTTTCCACTTCGCCTTTTGAGGCTTTCTTCTTTCTATAGAAATCTATAATCCTATATTTTTGCTTATGTCCACCACCTAAGTTTCTAGAAGTAATTCTTCCTTGATTATTTCTCCCGCTGGATGAATACTTTACAGATGTAAGAGGCTTGTAAGGTTTGCCTTTCCACACTTTAGTTCGGTCTACTAAAATTGTACCTCTTGTGGATTTTGTATATGGTTTGAATGTTTTTAAACTCATTAAATTCCTGTTGTTAAATCAATACTTTGTCCTTTTTTTAGAGTAACAATAGCTTTTTTATAACCTTTAATTTTAACTGTTCGTCCTCTCGTAAATTTTGTTCTATTTTTTTTATTAATTATATTTATTTTGGTAACATTGACTTTAAATATTTTTTCTATGTTTTTTTTTAAATTTATTTTGTTAGCAGAATCTATCACTTTAAAAACAATTTTATTTAAAGAAGACAAATTTGTAGACTTCTCAGTAATAACCGGTCCAACTATTGAGTCATACAAATTTATTTTAGTCATTTAATTATACCTTTTTTCTAATTCTTTAAGTGAACTCTCGGTAAAAATTATTTTTTTATACTTAATTATATCGAAAGCACTAAAGTGATTTACATCAGTACACTTTACATTTGGAATATTTCTAACAGCCTTATCAATATTATTTTTTGAAGACCGGTCTAAAATAAGTATACTGTTTATAGCATGAAACTTTTTTAAAATTAAATTCATTTCTTTTGTTTTTTTTATTTCTTTTGAAAAGTCATTGAATATTATTAAATCATTTAATTTATATTTTTTTGTTAATATTGATGCAATACCCAATTTTTTTTCGTTTTTGTTTAATTTTCTTTTTTTATATTTTGTTTCTCCTTTGGGTCCATGCGCTACACCTCCACCAACAAATATTGGCGCTTTTCTACTTGCGTGTCTTGCATTTCCAGTTCCTTTTTGAGCATAAATTTTGGATGTAGATCCAATAATCTCATTTTTTTGCTTAGTCTTTGACTTTCTTCCTTTGTAATTTGCGTTTGTTTTATAAATCACCTCACTAATCAATGTTTCATTAATTTTTGAGGAAAAAATTTTATCCATCACTTCAATTGAAGTTTTCTTTCCATCCAAGCTAATTTTGTCCATTTTCATTTATTTTTTCTTTTTTTCAGGGATTTTTTTTAATTTTTCAATTTTTTCAATTTTTTCTAACATTGTGAGTTTTCTTACATTCTTAACAGACTCCTTGACAACGACCTGGGTATTTTTTGATCCTGGAATAGAGCCTTTTAGATATAATAAATTATTTTCTGGATCTGATTTTATTATCTCAATATTTTGCATAGTTCTTGTCTTATCGCCCATATGACCTGCCATTTTTTTATTTTTAAAAACCTTACCAGGATCTTGGTTTTGCCCTGTAGAACCATGTGACCTATGTGAAATAGACACACCGTGAGAGGCTCTTAATCCTGCAAAATTATGTCTTTTCATAGCGCCCGCAAAACCTTTTCCAATAGTTTTTGATCTAATATCAACAAATTTTGTGTCTTTAAATATTTCTATTCCTATCTCGTTTCCTTCTTTAAAATTTTCTAAACTTTTAACTCTAAATTCCTTCAATGTTTTTTTTGGCTCTGTATTTTTTTTGGCAAAATATCCTTTCATTTGTTTAGATAGTTTAGAATTTTTTATTTTACCAAAACCTAATTGAATAGCATTATAGCCATTTTTTTCTTTGGATAACAAATGTATAACCCTTGCAGTATCAAATTTAATTACAGTCACAGGCACTGATTTGCCAGATTTATAAAATTCTCTAGTCATTCCAATTTTTTTACCGATCAAGCCTATTTCAATCATTAAATTTTTATCTCCACGTCTACACCTGAAGCTAAGTCTAATTTCATTAAAGCTTCAACAGTTTGAGGTGTTGGTTCAATTATATCTATTAATCTCTTGTGTGTTCTAGTTTCAAATTGTTCTCGACTTTTTTTATCAATGTGAGGAGATCTTAAAACTGTATATCTTTCAATTTTTGTTGGAAGTGGTATCGGCCCTTTTATGTTTGCACCAGTTCTCTTAACAGTATTGACTATTTCTTCAGTTGACTGATCTAATATCTTGTTATCATAGGCCCTCAATTTAATTCTTATATTCTGTTTTTCCATTTGTTATGACCCTGTTTTTTTTGTTACCTCGTCCTGAACATTTTGAGGCACTTTATCGTAATGATCAAAAAACATTGAGTATTGAGCTCTACCTTGTGACATAGATCTTAAAGCATTTATGTAACCAAACATATTAGCCAAAGGGACCATTGCAGTTATAACAGTAGCATTTCCTCTTTGTTCTTGAGTATTTATTTGACCTCTTCTACTATTTAAATCCCCAATTACATCACCCATATAATCTTCTGGAGTTACAACCTCAACCCTCATTATTGGTTCTAATAATTTTAATGTAGCTCTACTACAAACTTCTTTGAAACATTGCCTAGAAGCTAATTCAAAAGCTAAAACGCTTGAGTCTACATCATGATGTAAGCCATCTAATATAGTTACTTTATAGTCTATTATTGGAAAACCGGCTAATATTCCTGAATCTGAAACACTTTCTATACCTTTCTCAACACCTGGAATAAATTCTTTTGGTATAGCTCCACCTTTAATTTTACTTTCAACTTCTCTACCCTTGCCAGGCTCTAAAGGCTCAACAGATAACTTTACTCTGGCAAATTGACCTGCTCCACCGCTTTGTTTTTTATGAGTGTAATCAAATTCTGAATTTTTTAATATTGTTTCTCTATATGCAACTTGAGGTGCGCCAATATTAGCTTCAACTTTAAATTCCCTTTTCATCCTATCAACAATAATATCTAAATGGAGTTCGCCCATACCTTTAATTATTGTTTGCCCTGACTCCTCATCCGAAGTGACTCTAAATGAAGGATCTTCTTTAGCCAATCTACCAAGTGCCTCACCCATTTTTTCTTGATCACCTTTTGTCTTTGGTTCTACAGCTATTTCTATAACTGGGTCTGGAAACTCCATAGGTTCAAGAAGAACTGGCATGTCCTCATTTGCTAATGTGTGCCCAGTAATTGTGTACTTTAATCCAGCTAAAGCAACTATATCACCGGCATTGGCTTCTTTAATATCTTCTCTTGAGTTAGCGTGCATTAATAACATTCTACCAACTCTCTCTTCTTTATCTTTTGAAGTATTATAAATTCCAGTTCCTGATTTTACAGTTCCTGAATAAATTCTTATGAACGTAAGAGAGCCTACAAAAGGGTCATTTGCAACTTTAAATGCTAAGGCTGAAAAGGGTGAATTATCTTCAAACTTCATCTCAACAACGTCTTCTGAATTGGGCTTAGTCCCTTGAATTGATCCTATGTCAACTGGACTAGGTAAATAATCTACAACTGCATCTAATAAAGGTTGCACACCCTTATTTTTAAAGGCTGACCCTGTTAAAACAGGTACAAAATTAAAGCTTAGGCATCCTTTTCTAATACATTTTTTTAAATCTTCAATTTTTATTTCGTCTCCATTTAAATAACTTTCCATTAGTTTTTCATCTTGTTCTACAGCAGTTTCAACGAGCTCCTTTCTGTATTTATCTGTGATCTCTTTTAAATGGTCAGGTATATCTTTTTCTTCCCATTCAGCACCTAAGTCCTCATTTTTCCAAACAATTGCCTTCATTTTTACAAGATCAACAATTCCCTCCAATGATGATTCAATACCAATAGGTATTTGCATTACTAGGGGTTTTGCACCTAATCTATCTTTTATCATATCGACACACCTAAAAAAATCAGCACCAGTTCTATCAAGTTTATTAACAAAACAAATTCTTGGAACCTTATACTTATCTGCTTGTCTCCATACAGTTTCTGATTGAGGCTCAACACCAGCAACTCCATCAAAAACAGCTACAGCTCCGTCTAACACTTTTAAAGATCTCTCGACCTCGATCGTAAAGTCCACATGACCTGGTGTGTCTATAATATTAATTCTATGATCCTTCCAAAAACATGTTGTTGCAGCAGAAGTAATAGTAATGCCTCTTTCTTGTTCTTGCTCCATCCAATCCATAGTAGCGGCTCCGTCATGAACTTCGCCGATTTTATGACTTTTTCCAGTATAGTATAATATTCTCTCTGTTGTTGTGGTTTTTCCAGCATCAATGTGTGCCATAATGCCAATATTTCTATATTTATCTAGTTTATGTGTTCGTGCCATAAATTACCATCTAAAATGGGCAAATGCTTTGTTAGACTCTGCCATTTTATGAGTGTCCTCTTTTTTTTTTATTGCTGATCCTCTATTTTGATAAGCGTCATAAATTTCATTAAATATTTTATCTGACATTTTTTTATCTTTTCTTTTTCGTGATGCATCAATTAACCATCTAATAGCTAGGGCCTGAGATCTTTTAGATTTTACTTCCACCGGAACTTGATAGGTTGCGCCCCCAACCCTTCTTGATCTTACCTCTACTGTAGGTTTTATATTTGTAATTGCTTGATTAAATACTGTAATCGGTTCATCTTTTGACTTAGATTTTATTTTTTCAATTGCATCATATACAATTTTCTCTGCAATGGTTTTTTTACCATCATACATAAGTGAGTTTATTAATTTTGGAATTATTGCAGACTTATATCTGGAATCTAATGAAATATTTTTCTTTGATAAACTCCTTTTACGAGACATAATTATTTACCTTTTTTTGCCCCGTATTTAGATCTTTGTTGTTTTCTAGCTGAAACACCCTGAGTATCTAAATTACCTCTTAAAATATGATATCTAACACCAGGTAAATCTTTTACTCTACCACCTCTAATTAGTACAACAGAGTGTTCTTGTAAATTATGTCCTTCACCTGGAATATATGAAGTAACTTCGTGTCCATTAGATAATCTTACTCTTGCAACCTTTCTCAATGCTGAATTTGGTTTCTTAGGTGTGGTGGTATATACTTTTAAACAAACACCTCTTTTCTGAGGAGATTTTTCAAGTGCAGGAACTCTATCTCTAGCCTTTGGCTTAGTCCTCTTTTTTTTTAATAATTGGTTTATAGTCGGCATAATTTTTATTATTTTGATTAAGGAAGAATTTAATAGCTTTTTTAATTTCTGTGGTCGCGTTTAGCACCGACCGGTACTACTATCCAACCAAAATCCTCGTGAAAATACTATAGTTTTTGAAATTGTCAAATTAAAACACTAAAAATAAAGCTGTATTATTGTTGATTTATCTGAGTTTCAGCTTTATTTAACTCTTCTTGATCTGATAAAAATTTTTGGTCGTCAGTAAGTGCTTTTTTATTCCATTTATTTTTTATTGAACCTGTTCCAGCAGGGACTAATCTTCCAACAATCACATTTTCTTTTAACCCGGTTAAAGTGTCAATTTTTCCTTTAATTGCTGCATCGGTAAGAACTCTTGTTGTTTCTTGGAAAGAAGC
>MDTB01171617.1_pt1 | contig 13952 bp, 11 predicted proteins | sample 811161 | NCBI WGS metagenome assembly MDTB01 (sample SAMN05326650, study PRJNA326480) | marine metagenome | isolation source: seawater | place: Mediterranean Sea | collected 2009
TCCCGGTGGCGCTTTAAGAATTCCGCTTCGACGATAGCCGCACCTCGTCGGCCGGCGCCAGTTTGGGTCGCCGAGATGAATTCATGAACGAGGTGGTCTCGTGCGGCTGATTTTTCTTTCCATAATCGTTCGATTTCCACGATCGGCTGATTAAGGAATGTGCACAGCTTTTCGGCAAACCCATCGTCACTCGAATCGAAGAAAAAGACACCGGCTTCATAGGCCGCTCGCGCGGATGGAGAAAGCGGTTCTTGTTCCGGAATATCGATATGAACCAGCGGCAGGCCGGTCACAAGGCACCAGCTCGACGTGCTAAAACTCCGTGACGAGATCAAGACTTTCGCGCTACCGACAATGTATCGTAGATCGAGGCGGCCTTGATAGAGTTCAATATTGCCGGCCCCCAGGGCGGCAATTTCTATCGGATCCGGATCTTCAAACCGCCGCCCTGGATACGGTTTGTATAAAACCTTGTGCTTTAACTTCGCGAGGACGTTTTCGATTAGCCCGACTTCATGTCGGCACTTATCCAAATCCGTTGTGCCTTCGAGTTGTCCATGATTGGCGATATAGAATGCAGTATTAATAAACCAGACCGGTGGAGCATTCCGCAGCTTTCCCTTTTTCGCCCCGCGGAAGTACTCCGCAGGCAGCCCGACCGGAATTGCCTTTCCACGCTTGAAGGTATTCCGGTTGGAGTAATTTGCAGCGCGTTCGTTGAAGGTTAGCTCGATATCGCAAAATGAACTTTCATAATGAGCGTCAAGATCCCGCATGTGCCGATTGATTTCGACAGTGACGCCATGTTGGAATCCAACCAGTGGGATGCCTCTTGATTTGAGGCGTGCGTGTAAGCCGATCAGTTCCGCGTCATTTATGCGGTTGGTTAGAACCGCTCGTGGCCGAAGATGATTTAGCCCATCGAGGGTCTTGTCCCAAATCGCGAGGCTCGCGTGGTACCGTTTTGCGCGATCGTATATATCTTCGAATAAAATTCGGGAGAGTACAGTCACCGCATTTTCGCAAACCAAGGCTGCTAAACGGGTCTCCACCAATGTCGCGCAAGCAGCTCGCATGCGCTCAATTTGATCTTCCGGTAAATCCGGTGCGTCGACGGTGGGTGTGATTTTCAGCTGACGGGGGAAGTATCCACGCAGCAGCAGATTGAACGCAGTTTCCTTGCTGAGTTCATTATCCCGAATCATCAGGATGGTTCCGCGGGGGCCGCGGAGATTGAACTTAGCGGAAATGCGTTCGCAAAGCCGATAGAGCATTGTCTTTAAGCTCGTGAAACGGAGTCTGCTGTAAAGGCTTGGGTCCGGTTGACGTGGGCCATCTTGTCTCGAGAGTGACTCAATCGGCGTTTGAAGCGCGACCAAATTGGGGTTACCCGCTATAATTCGCATCAGCGGAGAGCACACGATCGAGTGGAGATAGGGATCGTCGTTGCTCGATAAAGTCACGATAGATGTTGGGCGAATGAAATCTTCATTCGTAAGCATCGCCGCTTTACCGCCAATGGCTTGAAACTCAAGCGTCACGTAACGACTGGCGATTAGATCAACATCTTCATGGCCGAAAAGTCCGCGGCAGTCCCGGCCCATGAGAGCAAAGCCATGCTCGAGGGCTTTCATCCGTGCCGGCGTAAGATCAATGTCCGCCTGATTGATCTCCACCTCCGTGTCATAAATCAATGCAGGTGATGTCGAGCGGACTGTGGCGGCTTTGTTTAAGCCTTGGTCGTACGCTCGCACGAGCGCTTCCTTCGAGTCCGCATAGATGACCTCGACTTCGCCGGTGTCGATATTTTTTAGGTTAGATATGTTCATCATTGAGGAGACGACAATCGATACAGTTATCCCAGAAGCTGATAGATCATCGACATTTAGCTTTGAGGACGTGCCCGGCCTGGAAACAATTCCGAAACCCGATGGATTTTTCGATCCTGATCGTCCTTCTTATGAAGTAAATATTGAGGTCCAGTCATAACGAGACAGTTCTGGCATAACTCCGGCGGCTTACCGGATTTGAAATCGTCCCGAAATTTTGTGGATGGGAGACCATCCCAAATCTCTTGAATCGAAGTCTCCATGATATTGCCAAAATTTGTCGACGATGTCAGATCGTAGCAACAGGCCACCACCCGTCCGTCCGCCCGGATATTCAGCATATCATCCAGAATATCGCACTGCGTTGGTGCCTCGAATGGCCGGTCATCGTGCAAAATGTCATAGCCGTCCGCAGGGAGATTAGATGGCCAAATCCGAGCCCAGGTGGGTTTGAATTCAATGTCATCCAAAATATCGGAAAAGGCGGCACACAGGAAATCCGGTGGTCCGACCGGGTCATCGATTGCCGGATTTTCCAGGCTTAGAAACTGCGTAGACGAGATGGTAATTTTTATAGGCTGGCCATGGCGCCGATTGGCTTCCACCAGCTTATGAAGAATCATATTTAGATACTCGAACCGGGAATTGATCCTGACCAGATCATTTTCTTCGGGACTGTGCCCGTCGATTGAAATCTCCATCTCATCCAAACCGGATGTGACGATGTCGTCGCACATTTCCGGTTTAATCAGCATGCCGTTGGACACTGTTTTGACCAACGGTATGCCGAGCGCCTTTACCCGGGGAATCATGGACATGAAGTGTTTATTCAAGAATGGCTCTCCACCCTGATAGAGCGAGCACACCCGAATGGGTGGGATGTGCTGCGCCACTTCCTCAAGGCATCGATCAAAGACGTCCGGTTTCATGATCGTCCGCGCCATTTCAAATACACCGGTTGGGCAGTGCGAGCATTTCAAGTTGCATGCGCTTGCCGGTTCGATCCGGACGACGGGTGGGAGAGGTCTTTTGGGAGTATTCATATGCACATGGCTCGGCTTATGTTGTGTCCCCGAATCAGGGAGCTGGCACGCTATCGTCTAACCGGGTAACCGCATCCCGACAAGTAAGCCTTGGCTTCGGCCGGGGTTTGTTCCGTGAAATGGAAGATGCTAGCGGCCGCCACCGCGGATGCGCCACCGTCTCCCAGGGCTTCGGCAAGGTGTTTGTACTCTCCTGCACCGCCCGAAGCGACGACGGGTACGGAGACCGCGTCGGTCACGGATCGGATCAGCTCTGTATCATATCCTCGCATCGAGCCATCACGGTCGATGGAAGTCAATAATATCTCTCCGGCGCCGGCGGTTTGCGCCTCAAGCGCGACCTCCACGGGTGCCCGGCCCGTCGCAACCTGACCCGCATGGATATAAACCTGATGGCTGCCGTCCGGCTCGCGGCGGGCATCAATCGAAACGACGATGCATTGCGATCCGAAATGGGCGGCGCTGTCCGCTACTAGACCGGCGACCTCGAGCGCAGCGGTGTTGATCGAGACTTTATCGGCGCCGACCGTCAACAGTCGCCCGACATCCTCGACCGACCGCACACCGCCACCGACCGTTAACGGCATGAAACACTCATCAGCGAGGTCGTCGATCAGATCACAATCCGGCTGGCGCCGGTCCGCCGTGGCAGTGATGTCGAGAAAAACCAATTCGTCCACGCCTCGCATGTTGTACACCTTCACGGCCTGCATCGGCGTGCCAACCCGGCGCGAGGAATCGAAACCGATACCTTTTACGAGACCGACATCCTTATACAGCAGGGTCGGCATGATGCGTACTTTCAGCATCGGCGCCCTATAGCGACAGGAAATTACGCAACAGCGCGAAGCCGGCGCGTTGGCTTTTTTCGGGATGGAATTGCGCGCCGAAGACGTTGCCACGCTGGACGACGGAGGCAAATCCTCCGCAATACGGTGTCGTTGCGACGACATCCTCTTCCGTCTCGCAGTTGAGATGGAAGCTGTGCACGAAATAGAAATCCAGGTCCTCCGGCACGTCCCGCAGCAATGGGCAATCCCGTTGCCTGTCGAGCTCGTTCCAGCCCATATGCGGCACACGTTCTCCGGCTTCCGACGGCGTCAGGCCCTCCACTCTGCCTGGAATCAGGTTCAGCCCTTCCGCGCCGCCGAATTCGCTACTACCGCTGGCCAGCAACTGCATGCCAAGGCAAATCCCGAGCAGAGGAGTCCGACCGTCCGCCACCCGTGCGAGCAGAGCGTCGGAGAGACGCCGCCGACGGAGATTCTCGATCGCCTTCGGATAGGCGCCGACCCCCGGCAGGACGAGAAGGTCAGCGGTCTCGACGAGGCCCGGCTCGTCGGCGACCGTCGGCGTACCGCCGCATTCCTCGATCGCCCGGGTAATGGAGTCGAGATTACAGAGCCCATAATCGATGACCGCAACGGATGCCATCAGGCCGCTTCATTGTCGTAGTTGAGCTTCGTCAAGTTGCCGTCCGCGTCCTTGATCAGGTCGCCCTTGTTGCTGGTCAGAAAAAGCTTTTTGTTGGTAAATCGGTCGCAGATGCGGACGAACTGATCGACCGTCATGTCGATCTCCTTGAGGATATCTTCGAGCGGTTTGCCGAGATAGGTCCACGGGAATTTGCCGTCGCGCTCCTGCATGATCCGGATTGCCTCTTCGCGGTCCATGCGGCCTCGCCGCACATGAAGGCACGCTTGGTCGGTGGCCCGGGCATAACCGAACTTCAGGAATTTAAAATAGTCGTGCACGCGGGTTTGGTGATTGTCGAGATTTTCGTAGTCGACCAGGCTTCCCTCGCACGGCTCTGGATATGCCTCGAACCCATGTTCCTTGGCGATTTCAGCGTTGTTGAAACCATCCCACGGCACATAGTAGCCAAGAAAGATACCGGTCACGCCGACCCGCAACAGGTCTTCGTCGTTCGGGTAAGTGAACTGGATCAGATGGCGTTTCTCGATGCCTTCCTCGCCTACAAGGTCGGTAACTCGCAGGCCGAGCAGACCGCCGAATTCCTCAAGCCACCGCCGCGTGAGCACATTGTTCTTCGCGGCGGCGGCGGGACCGCCATATTCGTCCTGTGAATTCTCACCCCAGACAATGAGCGGGACATTATGTTGCATGGCAATGCGCACGGGAATCGTGAAGATTGCGACATGCTCCGGCCAAGATATATCGCCTACCTGCTCCAGGCCGATCCGGTTCATCTGCTGGCGCACGCGTGGATTTATCGAAACCTCGATACAATCGACTCCCAGCTTCTTGATGTTCTCGATATTCCGCCGACCGATGTCCGCCAAATCGTCGGTCGACGCGGTCACGCAGAGGGGGTTCGCGCCCGCCTCAAGTAGCTTGATTACTTGGTAGTGGGAATCCTTGCCGCCACTGACGGGAACGATGCAATCGTAGTTGCTGCTGTCCGGTCGGCGATAGCGTTCGAGAATTTCAAGATACTCGGACCAGCGTTGGGACCAGTCGATCTCGACCCGGTTCTCGTAATTACGGCAGGCGGCGCAGACGCCTTCCTCATCGAAGGTAAGGTCCGGTTTCGTCTCCGGCATGACACATCGCGTGCAGTATTTGATCATGTTATCTTACAGTTCGGATTGAAGGTTGAGCACAGTCGACAATGTCTCGACCACGCGGTCGATGTCGGCTTCGTTCATACCGGTGAAGAGTGGCAAGGATAACGTACGAGCGTAGTATTCCTCTGCGCCGGGCAGTTCAAGCGCGCCATAGCGTCCTCGGTAATAGGGCTGCTGGTGGACTGGTATGTAATGGACCTGCGTCCCGATTCCGGCCGATCCGAGCTCTCGCATCACCTGCGCGCGGCCAATCCCAAGTGTGGCGAAATCGATTAACACCACGAAAAGATGGAGCACAGGATCGCAGCCGTCCGGTATATCCAGCGGACGAACCGCGGGCGCGAGTGGGGCGAGTAAATCTCTGTAGCGCGATGCCAGTTTCCGGCGTTGCGCCGCGAATCTTTCCAATTTTGAAAGCTGCGAAAGACCGAGCGCACATTGGATATCGGTCAGTCGGTAGTTGTAGCCCAGCTCCGGCATCTCGTAGTACCAGGGGTTGGCTTCGCCGGCATCGTCGAATGCCAGTTCGGCATTGACGAAATCTGCCGGTGCCCGCGTCATACCATGGCTCCGTAGACGGCGAAGTCGCTCCGCCAGGGCGGTATCATTGGTGGTCACGGCGCCGCCCTCGCCCAAGGCCATCGTCTTCACCGGGTGAAAGGAGAAGGTGGCCAGCTCCGAATGTCGGCAGTCGCCCACCCGGGCCAATTCATTGCCCGATCGGTACGTTGTGCCAAGAGCATGGCAGGCGTCGTAGGCGAGCAGCCGGTCGCCCGCAGCCTGCTTCAGTTCCGATTGATTTGCGGTGCTACCCGTAAGGCAGACAGGAAAGACCGCGCGGGCGTCACGGCCGTCCGCACTATCAAGCGCTCGCCCAAGTTCTTCGGCTCCCATCTGGCCCGTCTCCGGATTGATGTCGGCGAACACGACTTCGGCCCCGACGAAACGGGCGGCATTGGCCGTCGCGAGAAATGTTATGGACGGGACGACGACGCGGTCTCCATCCCCAAGCCCCAGTGCTAGGGCGCCCAGATGCAGGGCGGCGGTCCCGTTCGAGCAGGCGACCGCATATCGACTCTCTACCGTTTCAGCGAACCGTTCCTCGAACGCCTCGACAGTCGGCCCCGTGGTCAAGAAGTCGCTGCGCAGCACCAAAGCCACGGCCTCGATATCGGCTTCGTCTATTTCTTGGCGGCCGTAGGGCAGAAAATGTTTAGCGGTTTCTGTCAAACCCGGGACGCCTCTATCAGCTTCAGGAAGGCCTCGCCATCCAGCCACTCGTCGTTCCGTCCGCTGTCGTAATAGAAACCCTCAGTTACCGGTACGGCACCCTCCGTGCGGCTCCGGCTCTCGACCCAGAAATCAAAGCTGGGTTCTATAATGAAACGGTCGGGCAGTCGCACTGTGTTGCGGGCATCGTCTGCCGTGATCATGACCTCGTGCAGTTTCTCACCGGGCCGGATGCCGACGATCCGCTGCGGTAGGTCGGGTGCCATCGCCGTCGCCAGGTCAACCATGCGCATGCTGGGAATGCGTGGGACGAAAATCTCACCGCCATGCATCATGCCGAGGCAAGACAACACGAACGCCACTCCCTGTTCCAGCGTGATCCAGAACCGCGTCATGCGGTCATCGGTGATTGGCAGGCTGTCCGCACCTTTTTCAATCAGGCGGCGGAAAAGCGGCACGACACTGCCGCGGGAGCCAACGACATTGCCGTAGCGAACCACCGAAAAGCTTGGATTGCCACCGCCACTGAGATTGTTGGCTGCGACGAATATCTTGTCCGACGCGAGCTTGCTGGCGCCGTACAGGTTGGCTGGGCTGGCGGCCTTGTCGGTGCTGAGGGCGATCACCTTCTCGACACCGCAGCGGATCGCCGCGCGAACGACGTTCTCGGCACCGTTCACATTGGTGCGGATACATTCGAAGGGATTGTACTCCGCTGCCGGCACATGTTTCAGGGCGGCGGCATGGATGACAATATCCACACCGCGCATCGCCATTTCCAGGCGGTCGGAATCTCGTACGTCGCCAATGAAATAGCGCAACTTCCGGTGTTCGGCGACCGGCAAAGCCAGGGCCATATCGTGCTGTTTGGCCTCGTCACGTGAGAAAATGATCACCCGGTCCGGCGACCATCGGTCGAGAACGTAGCGAACGAACTGCTGGCCGAATGAGCCGGTTCCTCCCGTCACCATGATCGACTTGTTGTTCAGGTCGATCGGCGATGTGTCGAAATTACGCTCGAGAAAATCCATATATCTCTCCGTGTTGCCGCCAAAGCGGCTATTCTTATTCTTCCGCGGCCCTGAGGCCATCGATGGTTTCTTGATAGCGTTCGCTGGTTTCCGGACACACTAAATCGGCACCGAGCTTACGCCCGACGCGGCTGACCCAGCCAATCTGGCGGGCCGGGTTTCCAACGACCAGCGCGTGCTCCGCGACATCCCGGATGACCACGCATCCGGCTCCGATCAACGCGTAGCAGCCGATCGAGACGCCGCATACGATCGTCGCGTTGGCGCCAATCGAGGCCCCGGTTCCAATTCTAGTCGGCGCGAACTCGTCTTTGCGGTTCACGAAAGCCCGGGGCGTCGCGACGTTAGTGAACACCGCATTGGGGCCAATGAATGCATCGTCGGCAATAGAAACGCCGTCATAGAGCGCGACATTGTCCTTCACCGTGACCCGGTCGCCGAGCCGAACTCCGCCTTCAATGAAGACATTATGCGCGAGCTTACACTCCGCGCCCACCGCCGCACCGTTGCAGATGATGCAATGCTGCCAGATCCGCGTACCCTCGCCAACCTCCGCGCCATCGGCGACCTCCGCCGTCGGATGGATGGAGATGCGGTCGCTCATGTATGGGTCGCTTCGATCAGGGCAGCAGCGACGCGTTCTGCTTGTGCGCGGGTCATTTCTGGAAAGATCGGCAAAGAGAGAACCGACTTGCCCAGCTTGGACGTTGCGGGAAGGTCATCGGGCTGCATGCCGAGATATGAAAGCGCGGGCTGTTCGTGGAGCGGCACGGGATAGTGCACGCCAGCACCGATCCCCTGATCGTTCAGGCGCTGGCGCACATTGTCCCGGTCTTCGACCCGAACCACGTAGAGGTGGTAGACATGCTCGGCATCGGGTTGCGTCGACGGCAGTGAAATTGCGTTCTGTCCCGCGAGCAATTCGTCGTACCAACCTGCAATCCGGCGCCGCGCCACATTCCAATCATCGATATGACGCAGTTTGACCCGCAGGATGGCCGCCTGCAGGCCATCGAGGCGGGAGTTCACGCCTTCGAACTGATGCAAGTATTTGTCTTGGCGGCCATGATTAGCACGGGCCGAGAGGCGTTCCGCAAGTGCCGCGTCGCGGGTGTAAATAGCACCCGCATCACCCCAAGCGCCAAGATTTTTACCCGGATAAAAACTGAAAGTGGCAGCGTCGCTCCAGGCCCCTGGACGCTTGCCCTTCCAGCTCGCTCCGTGCGCCTGCGCCGCATCTTCGATCACTTTCAAGCCGTGCTTGCGCGCAATTTCCGCCACTCTGTCCATGGCGACCATCTGCCCATAGAGATGGACCGGAACAATCGCTCGGGTTCGCTCGCTGATCGCCGCTTCGAGCGCGACGATATCCATCAGAGATGTCTGTGGATCGCAATCGACTAAGACCGGCCTGTAGCCTGCAGCGGTGATGGCTTCCGTCGTCGCGATGAAGGTATGGCTGACGGTGATCACTTCGTCCGTGCCGTTTCCTGTGCCAAGCAGTTCCTGCAGCGCCAGGACCAGGGCGTCAGTGCCGTTACCGACCAGGGCCGCGTAACTGCCACCGCACCATTCCGCAAATTCTACGGCGAATGCACTGTGGTCGGGACCGCCGATGAAGCTGGTCCGCTCCAGGCACGCGGATAAGGCTTGGTCGAATTCCTCTCGATGTGCGCGATACTGTGCGCCGAGATCGACGAGCGGAATTTTATCTTGAGCTGTGGTCATCTAGTTCTTTCCTTGTATTAGGGAGCGGCGCGTTTCACCGATATGGATTCGAGCATCATAAGCGGGCCGACGAGACGCCTGAAGACGGCGCCGAGGCCGGGGAAGGTAAACGCCAGATTCAACACACGTCGCAGCGAGCTGGGGCCATCAAACACCTCCAGATCGGCCGGCACCTTCAGCCGGTGATCAGTAATGTCGAATGTCGGTCCAATCTGGGCTCTCGCCAACTGCATATGCGTTCCAGGCGAGCGCAGGAACAGTGTCTTTCCGACCTGTTCGGTCGTGTTCCCATAATAGCGGTATAGCAGCGTCTGTAGGAATTCAGGCGCGTAGTGAACGAACCAGGTGCAGGTGTGAGAATCGTAGGGCATAAGCCGATGCGGGACCTGATGCACCGCGAACCCGCCCGGACGAAGCACTCGGCCTTCTTCGGCATAATAGGGCCCAAGTACCTCTTGGGAGAGATGTTCGACGACGGTCTGGCTGACGACCAGATCGATTGATCCATCCGGCAGCGGCAGCCGGTGGCCGTCGTAAACAAAGATGCGGTCGCTCTCGTACCCGAGCACTTCACTGAACACCCGGTTCTGTGGCTGTGCCTTCGGATATACATTCGCCCCCCAGAGCTCTCTGTAACCGAGCGCGGCAAGATACAGCAGATTTACCCCGGTGCCCGTACCGTGGTCGAGAATCGCTATTTCCGAACGGGTCCGGTCGCGTTCGAGAATTTTTAATTGCTCCAGGACGGTATGCAGATGAACCGGCGGCGTCGACGCACTGGCCATGACCGCTGCCTTGAACTCAGCCCAAGGAACCTCGACGGGGTCGCCCTGTCGGCAGGCGTCAGCCAGTGCATTGAATTGAATTCTGACGGTATTCCAGGACACGTTCGATTCCGTTTCAGTGTTTCACCGTTGCCGCAACATCGCACGACTGACCGCCGGCGGCCATCGAGCGGCCCATCGCTTCGAGCACCGCGATGACGTCGACGGCGTGATTGCCGTCAGTCCGCGGTCGGTCTCCGGTCAGGCAACAATCAACATAATGGGCGATCTCCACGGCGAGCGGTTCGGTGAGCCGGGTCTGCGGCACTTCCAGCCCGCCCGCCCGCAGGCGAGTCGTGAAATCCGCAAAATCGCTGATGGCGCTTTGGTGCTGTGCTTCCGCACTCTTGTCGTAGATTTGAATGTGGGCTTCCGCGTTCATATCGTCATACACCAGCATCTTCTTTGAGCCGACAACGATCATCTCCCGCCGCTTTTGCGGGTCCAACCAGGAAAGATGCAGATGGGCCGTGCGACCGTTGGGGTATTGCAGATTGGCGAAGCAAATCTCCGCCACTTCGGTTTCGGGGTGAATATAGGTTTGGCCGTTTGCATGCACTGAGTTCGGAACCGCGTCGAACCAATAATTCAGGATCGACACGTCGTGCGGCGCCAGGGTCCACATAACATCGGAGTCGCGGCGAAATCGACCGAGGTTTAGGCGCTGGCTATAGGCATAGAAGACCTCGCCGAGCTCGCCGCTGTCGATATACGCTTTCACCTCGTGGACGAGATTGTTGTATAGGAAGGTATGACCGACCATCAGCGTTCGTCCCTGCTGCGCGGCAAGCGCGGTCAATTCGCGCGCTTGTTCGACCGTCTCCGCCAGCGGTTTTTCCACGAAGACGTGCTTGCCGCTGTTCAGCGCTTGTTTGGCTTGTTCGTAATGCAGCCCCGACGGTGTCGCGATGACGACCGCGTCAATGGAGGTGTCGGCGAGGGCGGCATCCAGCGTGTCGAACAGCTCGGCGTCCGGGTACTTGATGCCGGCGTCTTTCAGCGTCTCGGCACGGGAATCGCAGACACCGGCCAACTCCGCGTTCGGGTTGGCGGCGATATTGCGCATCAGGTTTGGCCCCCAATATCCGACACCGATATGGCAAATTCGAAGGGTGGACGAGGTCATCTATTGCGAGCTCCTGTCAGGCGCGTATGAGGTCGATTTCATGGTCTATTCTCTCTTCCCAGGTGCGGAACGTCCGGGCGGCGACCTGTCGCGCACGCTCGGCGTATTGGGCGATTTTTTCAGGCGAATCCACCAGATCGATCAGGGTGTCCGCAAGGGCGTTCTCGATGTCATTTCGGTTGATCCGCACGACGCTGTCGATCGGTAGGACATCTTCGGTTTCTTCGTCCGTATGGGTCGCCGGATCCTTCTCCAGGATCACAACGCATTTTCCCGCCGAGACCGCCTCGAGATTGGCGTTAGACAGGCTGCCGTAGTGATTGATCGAAATATAAACGGAAGCGATCTCCAGCCATGCCGGTACCTCCGCGTGTGACACCTGGCCGATCATGTGAATCCGGTCGCATGATTTCGACGTGCTGGCGATGCCCTGGAGTTCGTCGAACATCGTGCCACCGCCGACCACGACCACGTCGATCGAATTCGGACGTCGTTCCAACACCTTTTTCGCGGCTAAAACGAACTCCCGGCAACCCTTGTTGGCTTCCAGGCGACCGACGAAAGCGACGATCGGGCGCCCACCGAAGCCGTATTTCTCTCGAAGACCGGCGACCATTCCCGGGCAAGGTTGCAGCCTGTCGACGCCGTTCAGGATGACTTCGAGAGGGGTCGCGGCCGACAGGAGTTTGGGCAGGTATGCGCGCCCGCCGGAGCCGTCGAGCGAACAGATCGCGAGATCAAATGGTGATTGATAGAACCAGCGTTGTAAGCGACCGTCGCCGAGGGCCAGTCGTTTCTGCTCGGGATGAATACCGAGAAAACGGAGCACCGTGCGCGAAAGCCCGAGTTGGGCGAAGAGGCCCGCGATCAGAAAATTGGCGTTGGTCCAGTAGGTGGTGTCGGGCCGAAACTTTCCGTGAAGTTTCAGGCATCGGATCAAATGGCTCAGCTCGCGCAGTTTGCCGTCGAACCCAAACCGGGCCAGCAGGGGCCGGGGCGCCCAGGGAAGGATGACGACATCGCCAATCGGATCGATGGTCAATTGGCGGGCGTGCTTGAACTTTCCGTCAAAAGCGTCCTTGCAGGTAAAGACCGTCAGCAGTTCAATATCCGGTCGCGCCGCCAATCCTTCGAGGAGATGGTATATCGCCGGTACACCTTTCGGCTCCCATGTACCGCCGGACAGACTGTCCGCAAGACCGGAGAACAACCGGGCGACCACCATGACCCGCATCAAGCCGTCCCCGCCATTGGATTGCCGTCGAGGTCGAGACCCTTTTCGGCGAGATAATGCTCGACATGCCAGGAAATAGCGTTGCGATGACCGCGATTATCCCGGGCAACGCGGGCGTAAGGAGCGATTGCGTAGTTGCAGACCGTATCGGTCCGCCAGGCGATATAGCGGCGCTCGAACGCGTGCCAGGCTGTCCTACCGACGGGCGAGTGGCAGAGTTTTGCGATAAACCGCGGCAGTCCGATCCAGCGGGGAGTGATGTTGCGGCGCGGCCAGTATTCGGGCCCCCAAACGCCGCCCCAGTTCATCCTCTTGAGTGTCTCCGCGAAAAGCATTTGCCCGGCTTTCTCCGATAGGGGAGTGGTCTGCCAGAAATCCATGAACGCATTGTCCCAAAGGGGCAGGCGCCATTCGAAGCCATGCCATTCGTAAGTTCGCTGCCCGGCGACCACGTATTTCGATTGCCGGTTCTTGCATTCCGATGCCTCAAACAGGGCGAAGCCCGCCAGATCACCCTCAGGGTCCAGTCCGCACCGAATCAGGTCGCGCCGCAGCAATTCGGCGATTTTCTCGGTCCGCTTCGGCGTCTTCAAAATTGCCCAGAGATCGAAATGCTTCGCCAATGCGGCGTCCACGATCCGAACCCACCGATTGGCTGACGACACATCTTCCGATACCTGAAGCGAAGGCGGAATATGATTTCCCGAGATGAAATCGCCGGACTGACCATTGATAAAGATCGCTTCTTCAGGGGCGAACTCGTTGGCCTTGAGGGTGCCGATGGCGTGGAAATCCTGCTGAAAGGGAATGGCCTGCAAGGTGTCGGCGAAAGCCACAAACTCGCGGCAAGCATCGCTTTTGAATGTCGTTTGTTGCTGCTGCGGTGTATGGGGGATGAAGGTCCAGGGGCATCCGAGCGCATCGGATATCTGCCGCGCGGCGGTTGCTTCGTGATTGCCGGGCTGGCCGTAGGAGAAACATTTGATGTGCTGATATCCGACTTCCAAAAGACCGGTGACGATCAGGCGGGAATCGAGTCCGGCGGAAAGCGGTACGATGACGGTTCGCCCATCAAGTGAGGCCGCGGTTTTCTCGAAAATATGACGCAGTATTTCCGTCAGTCGGACGGCATTCCCATTCGCCGGCGCCGGGCGCGGCGCATAGACAAAATAATGCCGACGGTCAGGCTCCGAATCCTTTGTGAGGACGACGCTTTCACCCGGATCGAGCGCGAACAGTCCGTTGAAAATCGTATCCCGTCCGATTGTGTATCCGGCCATTCCGATCGCCAGCACGGCGTCCATGTTGTGGTCGTGGCA
>MDTB01130409.1_pt1 | contig 13951 bp, 13 predicted proteins | sample 811161 | NCBI WGS metagenome assembly MDTB01 (sample SAMN05326650, study PRJNA326480) | marine metagenome | isolation source: seawater | place: Mediterranean Sea | collected 2009
AAGGTGCTTAATGACTTATTGTGTAGGATTAAAATTAAATCAAGGTTTAGTATTTATGTCAGATACTTTAACTAACGCAGGTATAGATAATGTAAATACAAATAAAAAAATGTTCTTTTGGTCAAATAAAAACGAAAGAAGCGTAGTTTTATTAACTTCTGGAAACTTAGCCACATCTCAGGCTACTATTAATCTCATAAATGAGGCTATTGATAACCCCAGTAGTGATAGTGATAATATTTTTAAAACTAAATCAATGTTTCAAGTTGCTAGAATTGTTGGAAAAATTTTAAGAAATATTTCAAATGAATATTCTTTTGATGGTCAAGTTGGTGAAAATCCATATTCCTCTACATTAATTTTAGGTGGTCAAATAGTAGGTCAAGAACATAAGTTATTTTTAATATATCCTGAGGGTAATTTTATAGAGGCATCTGAAGATCAATCTTTTTTTCAAATCGGAGAAACAAAATATGGCAAACCAATTATTGTTAGAGCTTTAGAAAAGGATTCAAACTTTGGTGATGCTATAAAACTACTTTTAGTATCTTTTGACAGTACTATGAAGGCAAATGTTTCAGTGGGAATGCCTATAGATGTCTGTACTTTAAAAAAAGATGATTTTGAATTTAATAATCAAATTAGAATTGAAAAAAATGATCCTTATTTTGAAAAAATATCAAATAGTTGGGGAGAGGCTCTAAAAAAAAGCATTAAAGAGTTACCACCATTTGATTTTAAATAATTAGATATTGATCCAACTTGTTTTTTTTTACTTTTGCTTGCCATAAATTGTTTCTTTTACAAAAACTAACCATTTTAACCCTCCGTTGTGACGGATGTGTGACTATTGAAATCTATGAAGTTATAAGTTTTGTAATGCCAGTGTAATTGTGTAGTAGAGCAGAGGACTGGAAATCCTCGTGTCAGTGGTTCGAATCTTCCTCTTGGTACCACATTATTTCAAGAATCTTTTTGTTCACATCCCTTCTTAATTTCTTGAGACTTTCTAGATTAGAATAAAATTCATAACCATGGCATAAGTATTGCAATAATCTATATGAAACATTCAATTTAATACTGACTATATTTTAAGGTAAGGGGCTAAAGTGATTGATACAAATTTATCAGTAGGTCATGCACTCGAGATAGCTAAATTACATTCACAGCGAGGAGAAGCAGCAAAAGCTCAAATGATATATGAGGCAATTTTACAAACCTGCTCTCATCAAAAAAAAAACACACAGATAGAATTTTTAAATCTTAATAAACGAAAGAAAAAAAATACAAAGCTAAATCCACCTAAAGAATTAATTGATAGTATTATAAGTCTTTACAATCAAGGACAACTATCAATTTTGGTAAAAGAAGCTCAAACACTTACAAAAAAGTATCCTGATTCATTTATAGTTTGGAATATATTAGGTGTAGCAAATATAGGCTTAGGTCAATTTGAATCAGCTTCAAAAGCTCTTAAAAAGGTTGTTTCATTGAATTCCAATTTTTCTGACGGTTTTAACAATCTCGGAATTGCATTCCAAGGACAAGGTATGTTTGATAAAGCAATAAGTGCTTACAACCAAGCACTATCTCTTGCTCCTAATTGTGCGGAAACGTTTAATAATATGGGCAATGTTTTTCAAGATCAAGGTAGATTAGATGACTCTATTGATGCATATCATAAGGCCATTTCACTTAAACCTAGTTATTCAAATGCGTATTATAATTTAGGAAGTTCTCTAAGAGCAAAACATAATCTTGAAGAAGCAATAAATGCATATAAAAATGCACTTTTGTTAAAACCAGATTATGTTGAAGCCTATAATAACATGGCAAATTCTCTACAGGATTTAGGAAAGTTGAATGATTCGTTAATATCTTTTAAAAAAGCACTCTCTTTAAAACCTGATTATGCAGAAGCTTACAACAATATGGGAATAACTCTCCAATATCAAGGAAAGCTAAAAGATGCTATAGAGGCGTATAATAAGGCAATAATATTTAAGCCTGATTATGCAGAAGCACATCAAAACCTAGGCTTTGCATTTTTAAGTTGTGGTAGGTTTTCAGAAGGTCTTCATAAAAATGAATGGCGCTGGAAAACAAAGAGATATTTATCACGTCAACGCTATTTTTCACGACCTTTGTGGGATGGAAAAAAAAGCTTAAAAGGTAAAACAATTCTTCTTTGGAATGAACAAGGAATCGGAGATACAATCAATTGGTCTTCTTACATACCACTTATATCTAGGCTTGCCAGACACTGTATTTTGGAGTGTCAGGAAAAATTAGTTCCTTTGTTAAAAAGATCATTCCCAGAAATTGATGTAAAATCAGAAAATAGAACTCAAGATTATGATAGATGTGATTTTGATTTTCATTTACCAATGGGAAGCCTTTACAAAAATTTTTTTAATGAAATTTTTAAATCAAAAAAATCTGATGCTTATCTTTTTCCAGATCCAAATCGAATTAAATTTTGGAAACAACGATTAAATTCTCTTGGAAAAGGGCCTTTCATTGGTATCTGTTGGAAAAGTTCTAACATGTCACCAAAGCGTTTTCAAAATTACGCTAAAATATCAGAATTTTATCCATTATTTAAAATTCCAAACCTTATTTTTGTGAATCTTCAAAACAAAGATTTCTCTGATGACTTGTTTAAAATTGAAAATGAATTTGGAATAATAATACATAATTTTGATGACTTGGATCACTTTGATAATATAGATGATGTTGCCGCACTTTGCGCTGCACTTGATGTAGTTGTTTCTACTAAAACTACAGTGCCATTAATTTCATCTTCAGTAGGGACATTGACTAAGCTTGCTAATTGGAAACAAAGTTCATGGAATAATATTTTATATAATCCTATAGCTTCTTCGGTAGATATCTTCGAACGAGATTTTTGTAATACTTGGGAAAATACATTTTGTGAGATTGCGGAAGATATATCTAAATTAGCCCAAAATTGGAGTTCCCGATGAATAAAATTGCTGTAATTCCTGTAAGATCTGGTAGTAAACGATTGCCAAAAAAAAATTATAAATCATTTAACTCTAGAAATTTAGTTGAAATTGCAAGAGATAAATGTTTATCTTCTGGCATTTTTGATGAAATTATTATAAGCAGCGATGACGAGTTTTTTAAAGGACTTGTAAACTGTAATAAGGTAAAATTTTTATCAAGAAATCAAAATTTAGCAGGAGATAAAGCAACGACGGATGTAGTTGTAGATTTTTTCTTTAAGGAATTTTCTTCTTGTGAATCTATTTTGTGGGTTAATAGTGTTAGCCCTTTACAATCTATTCAAGATATTAAAAATTGTGGCCTTAGATTGAGAGATCCAGGTGTAGATTCAGTAATGGCAATAAACACTTTATATCAACATTGTTGTATTGAAAATAATCCCTTAAATTTTAATCGGAACAATTCTTTTGAAATGACACAAAATCTTAAGCCTATTCAACGATATATTTACAGTTGTATGGGTTGGAAAAGGGCAACTTATGTTAAACATAGAAATGAAGGTTTTAAAGGGTTATTTCCAGGTAATATGGAATTAGTTGAGGTGAGTACACTTGCAGGAATGTTAATTAAATATGAGAAAGATTTCATAATGTGTTCAAGAATTGAGGAAGCACTCGAATTAACTTCCAATACAAAAATTTCAGCCTATAAATTTGCTTAAATATTAATTGGTTGATAATAAAAGCAAAATTTAGGATCTTAAAATTCCTTTTCCCCATAAATTCAAAGTTTTTTCACATTGAGGCCATTCTTTATAATTTCTGTCATCGATAAGTTCTAATTCTGCAGAAAATTCTATCCAGTTTTTGTCTGGATCTTCGACAAAAATAAATAAATTATTACCTGGTCCATGTCTTCCAGGGCCCCACATTATTTTGATATTATTTTCAGAAAAAAAATCACAGAGTATTTTTATATTATCCCATGTTCCCACTTCATAGGAATGATGATCAACACCAATTTGATGAGATTTAAAACAAGCAATAGTATGATGTTCGTGGTTTGAAGTTAAAAAAGATGTAGCTAACGATCCATTTTGATGAATAACTCTATCTGTAATTTTAAAACCAAGAATATTATTATAAAAATGTTCGAACTTTTTAATATTTTTAGTAGATAAAGTTAAATGTTGTAAAGGCATACAAAATTTATTTTTGAATGAAAAATTATTTTTTTTTCTTAAACCAAAAGATATTTTATTTTTGTCAGGATCGATTATTGTAAATGACTCATTTTCAAAATGAATATTATTAAAATCTAAAATTTCGACATTATTACTTATAATTAATTTTTTGAATTTAACTAAATTTTCTTTATTTCTACAAGTAAATCCAGCATAAGCAAGTTTATTTTTTACTCCCTTTTTAAAAATGATTTTTCTATCTTTACCCTCACAAATTAATTCTTTATCCCTTTGTTCTTGAAATTCCATCATAAGGAATTTTTTGTAAAAATTAGCTAGTATTTTTGGATTTGGGCTTTCAAGTGCTATATGGTCTAAATTAAAACCAAACTGTAATGCATTTAAGTTCATTTTATATATTAACCAAATTTTAATATTGACTTATTTATAAACAAATTCATATCAGATTTTTTATCTAAAGAGCCTAATATATATCTATCTGGTCTAACAATTAAAGCTTCAATATTTAATTTATCAAAGAATTTTAATACTTCATCAAATTGTGAAATATTAATGTTTTTAATTTTTTTGTTTTTTAATTCTTTCTTTGATAAAAGTATTAATTCTTTGTCATAGTATTCATCAAAAGCATTAAATTTTTTGTTTTTGAAAAAAATATAAGGAAAAATTTTCCCTCTTAATTTATCTTTTCTAGATCCTAATCCAGGGCCCAAAGGAGGTTTAATTGATGTCATTGTTCCAGAACCATCTTGTTTTTCTTTTACAGTATTAGAAACATTTAAATCTCCAATAGAATTTAATAATTTTCCCATATTTATTGTCGTAATTATGTATTCTTTAACATTTTCAAATCTTTCAGTTTCATATGATTGTAAAAGTTTTTCTTTATGACCAAAAGTACAACAATAAGCAATTTTCCAAAATAGATTTGATACATCTCTTATGCCAGCACACATTCCTTGCCCCATAAATGGTGGGGATAAATGAGCAGCATCTCCTGCAATAAATATTCTTCCTTTTCTCCATTTTTTTGCAATTAGAGATTTAAATGTATAAATTGTTTTTCTTTCCAATTTTGCTTCATTAGGTGTTATCCATTTTGAAAGGAATTTCCATATGTTTTTTTCATCTAAAAAATTTTTGTAATTTATACTTTTGCTTAATGAAATTTCCCACCTTCTTCTCCTTCCAACGTTTCTACAATATGTTGCAGGAGCTTTTTTGCTACAATATTGAATGGTTCTGTCAGGTAAATTAATATTTTTTTTCTTTAAGATTAAATCAATGACAGCCCATTCTTCTTCAAACCCAAAGTCAATAATTTCGGTTCCGATTACATTTTTAACAAAAGAGTTTGCACCGTCACATCCTACAAGATAATCAGCACAAATTGATTTATATATTTTTTTACCATTATCGAAATAATCAGCCTTTACAAAATTATTATGATTTTCAATTTTTACAAGTTCAACATTATATTCAATTTTGATATTCTTTTTTGAAGAAATATTTTTTCTTAAAATTTTTTCAAGGTCAGGTTGATGGAATCTATAGCTAGGATAAAATCCATTATCAGTGATTACTTTTGGTCTTGGCCAATCTAGAATTAATTTGTTATCGTCATCAATAAATTTTGTACCTTTATTAATAATAGTTTTTTTAATTAATTTTTTATAAACACCAATACTTTTAAAAATTCTCATGATTTCATCATCAAAATGTACAGCTCTAGGTAAATTATAAATTTTATTTTCTTTTTCTACTACATGAACTGACAGGTTATATTTTGAAAGCAAATTTGCAAGCACCGCTCCAGTTGGACCAAAACCAATGATAAGAACATTACAATTACTATGGATCATTTTTTTAAATTATTTTGGTATAACCATGGACAATTTACAACTAAGGGGGCTTGAATGCCATTTGATGCGATTTCCATTCGTTTATTTCGAAATATTCGTCTTTGGTCTTCTGGTAAATGAAGTCTTTCATGACCCCAAAAACTTGGGCCTATATCAGTTAACTCAGGTTCCCATGTTTTGGGGTCAATTATACGCCCACCCCACCCATTTTCTACAAAAAATCCTGAAGGTGAATAAGAATAAAAAGACGTCATATAATCGTTTGTATGTCGTCCCATTGTATAAGCAATTTGATTATCTTCAAATTGGAATAAATCATAGCCTTGTCCAACATCATCTAAATTTTTATATTCAACCATAAAATGGTGGAAACCAACTTTACCTGTTTCAACTAAAGCAAAACTGTGATGTCGTTCATTCACATGAAAAAAATGTAATTTTATAGGCTTTAAACTATAATCACTAACTTTAAAGTCTAAAATATTTTTATAAAATCTGACTAGAGGTTCTATATTGTCTGTATGCAAAACAGCGTGTCCTAAGCCACAAATTCCAGTTTCAAAACCTGAAATAGCCCTACCTGGTTTGAATTCTTCATCAGTCTTAAATGGATTGAAAATTAATTCAATTTTGTTTCCTGCTGGATCATAAAAATAAATTAATTCTTCAACAAACCTTTTATCACAAAGAGACTTTTCCCCTCTAAAAACCCTATATTGATTCTTTTCAAGTTTAGATGAAAAACTTTCTAAATCACTTTCATTTTCTACCTCCCAACCCATGAATGCAAGTCCTTCGCCACCATCATTTGATATAGAAAACCTTTGTTTTTGGTCATCCATTCTAAGCATTAAGGAGTTTTTTGTCTTATCAATTTCCTGCATGCCAAGTTTTTTTGTTGCATAAGATGACCAATCTTGAATTTTTTGAGAATTAACACCTAAATATGAAAGAGCTTTAATTGCCATAATATTAACTAAGTGAATCTTATCAAGCGATTTTTTTAAAATCAAATTTTTAAATTTATATTAGTAAGTTTTTTTTTTTTTATGATTTAATTCGTATTATTTAGGAGGAAATAATGAAAATATTAATAAAAATGATTATTCTTTCATTAACTTTTTTTTCATTTTCTGCATTAGCTGATAAGGTGACTTTGAAATTTCATACATTTGTTCCAGCACCAGCTAACTCTAATGCAAAATTTGTATTGCCATGGGCTGAAAAAGTTAAAAAAGAATCTAACGGTGAAATTGTTACTGAAATGTATTACTCTATGCAACTTGGAGGAAAGCCTCCTCAACTTGTCGATCAGGTTAGAGAGGGTGTAGTGGATATTGTTTGGACAGTTGCTGGTTATACACCAGGCAGATTTCCAAGACTTGAGGCGTTTGAATTACCTTTTTTACCTACAAAATCAGTGATTACTTCTCAGGCTGTACAAGAATATGTAGAAACTATAGGTGCTGATGATTTAAAAGATTATAAAATTTTAACTGTTCATGTACATTCGCCAGGTATGATTCATACAAAAAACAAGCTGATTAAGTCAATAGGTGATTTTCAAGGAATGAAAATGAGAGGCCCAACAAGAGTTATTACAACTATGCTTAAAAGTTTGGGTGCTACACCAGTAGGAATGCCAGTTCCAAAAGTTGCGCCATCATTGTCAAAAGGTGTAATTGACGGAATGGTTGTACCATGGGAAATAATGCCTTCATTTAAGTTGCAAGAGTTAACTAAAGCTCATACAAATGTTGCTGGGAATAGAGGTTTATATACTACTCCATTTTTATTTATTATGAATAGAGCTAAATATGAAAGTTTAACACCATCACAAAAAAAAGTTATTGATAATAACTCAGGTTTATCTTTAGCAAAAGAGGCCGGAAAACTTTGGGATGGTTTTGAAGTTCCTGCAAGAAAATTAGCGGTAGCTGCTGGTGGAAAATTCTTCACTTTACAAGGTGATGAACTATTAAAAATGAAAGCAGCTGGTAAGAAAGTAACTGAGGATTGGATCAAAAGTACAAATAAAAAAGGTTTAGATGCTCAGAAACTTCTAGATACAGCTAAAAGCTTGATATCAAAATATGAGAAAACCTTATAATTTAATGAGTTCATCAATTACTAATATAGATGAGCTTACAAAGCGACCAAACGATAAATTTGGTCGCTTTTTATTTGATACCTCTTATGTTTTAGCTATTTTAGGAGGTTTAACTCTTGTCTTAGTAATCTTAATTAATTTTGTATCAATTTTAAGTAGAATTATATTTTTAAACCCTTTAGTAGGTGATTTTGAGTTAGTTGAAATTGGAAGTGCAATTGCAATTGCTTCTTTTTTACCTTTGTGCCATTTAAAAAAAGGTAATGTTATTGTTGATTTTATTACTTCAAAATTAAATTTACAAAAAATAGCATTTCTTGATTGTATTAGCTCATTTGCTTATGCCGTTGTTGCATTTTTCTTCACTTGGAGAATGATTTTTGGAGCGAATGATATGTTTAATTATCAAGAAGAAACAATGTTATTACAGTTTCCAATATGGATACCTTTTTTACCTGTGACATTTTCATTTGGATTACTTTCTCTATGTTGCTTTTATACATTTTACCGTGAATTAGTTTTAGCAAGAGATTGACAATGGAAAAATATATTCTTGGTATTGTTGCTTTTCCTATTCTTTTTTCCCTTTTAGCTGTGAGAGTTCCAATTGGTTTGGCTATGTTGATAGTTGGAAGCGTTGGAACAATTTTGATTTCTGGATGGCTTCCAATTATGTCACTTGCAAAAACTAGTGCATGGCATTTATTTTCAAATTATTCGCTTTCTGTAATTCCTTTATTCCTTCTGATGGGCAACTTTGCATCTAAAGCAGGAATGAGTGAAGCATTATTCAAATTTGCTGGGGCCTGTTTAGGTCATAAAAAAGGTGGTGTAGCAATGGCTGCTGTCGGTGCTTGTGCAGGTTTTGGAGCTATATGTGGATCATCTTTAGCAACTGCTGCAACGATGGGGAAAGTTGCATTGCCAGAATTAAGAAGATTAGGATATTCAGGTGCATTAAGTACTGGAGCTTTAGCTGCTGGAGGAACTTTAGGAATTTTAATACCCCCTTCAGTTATTTTAATTATTTATTCAATACTTACTGAACAAAATATAGCAAAAATGTTTTTGTGTGCTTTTATACCTGGTATATTAGCAGCTTTAGGATATATTATAGCAATAAGTATCTATGTTAGAATAAATAAAGACGCGGGACCTACTAAAAAGAGAATTCCTTGGAAAGAACGTTTTTCCTTATTTAAAAATATTTGGCATATAATTTTAATTTTTATTGTCATGATTGGAGGCATTTATCTTGGTTTATTCACCCCAACTGAAGGCGCTGCAATCGGTGCTGCTGGAACGGGATTAATAGCTGTAACAAATAAATCTTTTAATTTAAAATCATTTATTGAAGTTATTGAAAGTACAGCCGTCACAACAGGTATGATTTTTTTCGTTATATTAGGTGCAGAGTTTTTTAATTCATTTATAGCTTTGACCCAACTTCCAAATTTATTAACTGAATTTTCGACCGAGAATAATTTAAAACCATTATTGGTTGTAGCACTTATAATGATCTTATACCTGATATTAGGATGTTTAATGGATAGCTTAGCTATGATCCTATTAACAATACCAGTTTTTTTTCCTTTGATAATGTCACTTGATTTTGGCTTGTCCCCTGAAGAGACAGCTATTTGGTTTGGAATTTTAACATTAGTTGTTGTTGAAGTTGGGTTGATAACACCTCCAGTGGGACTAAATGTTTTTATAATAAATAAAATGGCTAAGGATGTCCCAATAATTGAAACATTTAAAGGTGTAATACCATTCTTAATAAGCGATATAATAAGAATAATTCTTTTATTCATTTTCCCAAGTATTACATTGATAATGTTAAGAGTTTTTTATTAATAAGTCATATTTTAAAGTCAGAATTGTTAGAAATAAATTTTAATGTAAAAATATTTAATATTTTAGTGTATTAAATATTATACAAAATATTTTATCTTTTTTAAGATAAAATTAATTATTATTGAGGATGTTTGTCTATGAGAACTCAAGTTCTTATTATTGGTGGAGGACCATCTGGTCTTTTATTATCACAACTTTTAAGTAACGTAGAGATTGACTGTATAGTACTCGAAAAACACACTAAGGAACATGTTTTATCTAGAATTAGAGCAGGAGTTTTAGAAGAGGGCACCATTAAGTTATTAAAACAAGCAGGGATTTCTAAAAGAATATATGAAGAGGGTTTTGAGCATGATGGAATTTTCTTATCTTTAAAAAATCATGGGTTTAGAATTGATTTAAAAAAGTTGATAAATAAAAAAGTCACAGTTTATGGACAAACTGAAGTAACTAAAGACTTGTACGAAGTTAGAGAAAAAAATGGTGGTAAGATATATAATTCTGTTAAGGATGTGATGCCACATGAATTCACAACTGACAAACCGTTTGTCACTTGTAAAATTGATGACAAAGAAAAAAAAATATATTGTGATTTTATAATTGGTTGTGATGGGTTTCATGGAGTATCAAGAAAAACAATTCCAGAAAAAAAACTAAAAGTTTTTGAGAGAATTTATCCATTTGCTTGGCTAGGCATTCTCTCTGAAACTCCTCCTATAAGTCATGAATTGATTTATGCAAACCATAAAACAGGATTTGCTCTAGCTTCTATGAGAAATGAAAATTTAAGTAGATATTATATTCAAACATCAATAAATGAAAAAATCAATGATTGGGACGATAACAGATTTTGGAGTGAGCTAAAAAAAAGACTTCCAACTGAATCTTTGAATTCCTTGGTTATAGGCCCATCAGTAGAAAAGTCATTAGCACCACTTAGATCATTTGTAGTAGAGCCAATGAGTTTTGGTAATTTGTTTTTAGTTGGAGATGCAGCTCATATTGTTCCTCCTACTGGTGCAAAAGGATTGAACTTAGCTTTTTCTGATGTAAATTATTTGTATGAAACTTTAAATGAGTATTACCAAGAAAAAAATAAAAAAATTCTTTTGAAATACTCTGAGAAGGCATTAAGTAGAGTTTGGAAAGCTATTAGATTTAGCTGGTGGATGACTGTTACATTCCATAAATTTCCTAATCAATCTAATTTTGACCAAAAAATGCAAGAAAGTGAGATTCAATATTTAGAGAACTCAATAGTAGCGCAAAAGTCATTTGCTGAAAATTATGTAGGGTTACCTTTTTAATAATTATACGAATAGTTGTGATTAACTGCACACTTTAATAATTACAAAAAATCAAATTTCAGAAAGGTTTAAATTATATGGAGATTGATCAAAATGAATGGTTAAGAAGGGAAAATTATTTCCTGAAAGAACAAAATGAAAAATTAAAAATTGAGTTAAGTGAAATAAAACAATATCTAAATGAAGTTTTAATAAAATTGAAATCTTATGAAAAATAATACCTATTTTGAAAGGATAAACTAATGGCTATATATATTTCTAAAGTTGTTGAAGTTCACACTTATAAAACAGATTGGTGCAAATTAGATGAAAATTCTGTAAAAGAAAACTTTGGTTCAATTAAAGAATTTAAAAGAAAATTTTATGAAAAAGAAATTGATTTTGATGAAGTAGTATCTCAAAGAAAAATCAAAATTGAAAATCATGATGAATATTATGCAAATATGAAAAATTATAAATTTAATAGACAAATAAATAGTTTATGTTCCAATACTAAAACAGTTTATGATGAGGAAGGAAAATGGTTAGAGTTTCAAGATTTTTGAATTATGTATTATTTTGTTAGTCTCAATTTATTAAAAAATCTAAGTCTTTTGAGTAACACACCTGTTATGAAATTATAATTTTTAAAAGTTCAGAAATTGTTAAAAAATCTTGAGGTTAAAACCTTGTTTTATTTTGTTAATTATGATTGTTGTTTATCTAATTTATAAAGTTCGCGTCGCATAATTTTTCCAGAACTTGTTTTTGGAACGTCATCAACAAAAATAACTTTTCTAGGACATTTGTAAGCAGCTAAATGTGTTTTACAGAAATTTATTAATTCTTCTTCAGAAATTTTTTCATTTTCCTTTAACACAACATAAGCTTTAGCTATTTCTCCTTTTAATTTATCATTTTCTTTACCTACAGCTGCTATAGATATACTGCTATGTTTTGCTAATACTCTCTCAATTTCTGCTGGATATACATTATAACCTGCAGTTAAAATCATATCTTTTTTTCTATCTACAATATAATAATATCCTTCATTATCTATTTTTGCTAAATCACCTGAATGAAGCCAACCATCTTTCTCAAGCGTTTCATTAGTTTTTTTTGTATCGCCAAAATATCCCATCATTGTGATTGGGCCTTTAACCATTAACTCTCCAACTTCACCTACAGGCATTTCTTTTGTTGGATCATCAATATCTGCTATTTTTAACTCACAATAAGGCATAGCGCATCCAATAGATCCATGTTTATTTTTACCATAAAGAGGGTGTGTAGAACCCAGACCAGCAATTTCTGTCATACCCCATAATTCAATTAACGGAACTTTAAATTTTTTTTCAACATTTTCCATTATAGTAACTGGCATTGTTTGGCCACCTACATAACATCTCTTCAAACTAGAAAGATTTGCTAACTTAAAATCAGGATGATCGATCATATACATAAACATAGTAGGAACACCATCAAAGATTGTAGCTTTATAATATTCTATATCTTTAAATATTGCAGATACATCAAAAAGTTTATGAAGAATTAATTTTGTTCCAAACATCATCATTCCAGTCATAACAACATTTCCGTAAACATGAGGACAAGGTAAAGCACTTACAACTACATCATTAATATTTCGCATGTGCATTTGACTAGTCATTGATCCATTTAAAATTACTGCTCTGTGAGATTGCATAGCACCTTTTGGATGACCGGTAGTTCCGGAAGTGTAACCAATCGTTGAAAGTGTGTCTGAAGAAACATTAGGCATATCAATTGGAGATATTTTATTATTAATCAAATCATTAAAAGAAATAGATCCTTCAATTGAATCATTAAAAGAAACTATAAAATTAATTTGGCCTGTTTCTTTTAATTTTATTATCTCAGATACTTTATCTGAAGAGGTTATAATAGCTTTGGCTTTACAATCATTAACTACATATTTAATTTCTTCTGATGTTAGCATAGTATTAACAGGATTAATTACAGCTCCAACTCTAGCAATCCCAAAATAACTAATTATCCATTCCCAAGAATTAGATGCATACAAAGTGATAACATCTTTCTCCTTTATACCTAAGGATTTCAAATTTGATGCCAAGTTTTCAACTAATGAATTAACTTCATTATATGTAAAAGAATGGTTTTCAAATATTAAAGCTTCTTTATTATCAAACTTTTGGGCGGCATAACTAGGTAATAGTCCGAGATGATCTAGCATAAAAATCACATTTGTTTAATTAATGATAAAACAGCATTTATAAAATAACAAATTTATATTTTAAAAAAAATTGTTTATTTATTTTTTAATAAATTTTTTATTTCTTTCAATTCCTTTTCAATTAAAGATATTTGATTTTTTAATTCAATATTTGAATTTTCTTTATCACTACTCTCATTTTCATCAGTCTGTTTTTGCATTGCATCAACGATTATACCTATAAATAAATTTAATACAGCAAAAGTTGTTATTAAAATAAAAGGTACAAAAAATACCCATGCATAAGGATATTCTTGCATTACTGGACGTACTATACCCATTGACCAGCTCTCTAAAGTCATTATTTGAAAAAGGGAATACATAGAGTTTCCAATAGTTCCAAACCACTCTTCAAATCTTGTCCCAAAAAAATTTGTTACTAAAACTGAT
>MDTB01194506.1_pt1 | contig 13951 bp, 12 predicted proteins | sample 811161 | NCBI WGS metagenome assembly MDTB01 (sample SAMN05326650, study PRJNA326480) | marine metagenome | isolation source: seawater | place: Mediterranean Sea | collected 2009
ATCCCGTTTCAAGAATGCCGGAGAACGTGGGATTGCCCTCTTTACTGGGGCAGTCATCGTTGGAAACAACAAAACCCGACAAACGACCGTCGTCATTGATGACCCTCCCCAGGAATTGCTGTCCTTCCGTTACCGTTGTGATTCAAGTTTTGAGTTGACGCAACTCGAGGATATGCTCGTCGACAAGCGTTCTTACGGACTGTTCGTCATAGACCGTTCAGAGGCAGCATACGGCATCGCATCTGGGAAGCGTATCCATGTACAAGAACATCTGGTATCGAATATCATGGGGAAGCACCGTCAAGGTGGTCAGTCAGCTCAGCGTTTCGAACGATTGATTGAGGAAGCGGCTCATAATTTCTTCAAGCGGGCCACAGAGCATGCATGCTCCTATTGGCTGCCTCATCTCGAAAACATTCAGGCGATCATAATCGGTGGGCCTGGGGCAACCAAAGATTACGTCGTACGCAATGAGTACTTCCATCATGAAATTGCGAAGAAGATTGCAAAGACACACTTTGATGTTGGCTATTCAAACGAATCAGGTGTCCGAGAACTTGTTGATAACGCAGGGTCATTGATGGGTGAAATTGAATTGGATGCAGAGCGTCAAATTATGAATCGATTTTTGGCTGAGTTGATCAAACCACAACCACGGGCTACGTACGGTGAAATGATGCTGCGCAAGGCACTTGATCAAGGGGCTGTCGATACGCTTCTGATATCGGAGAGTATGCGAAAGAATTCCGTTGAAATCGAGTGTGGGGCATGTGGACACACTTGGACTGCTTCGCTGACACGAACTGAAGAGTTGCCTGAATGCCCTTCCTGTAAAGTAGGCAACAACTCACACAAGGAACTGTCCAATACTTCTTTGATCAATGTGCTCAGTGATATGGCTGCTAAATCGAACAGCGAAATTTCGTTCATCTCAATCGATACAGAAGAAGGAGCTCAACTTGCACATGGATTCGGTGGCCTTGCTGCAATCCTTCGTTACCCAATGATGTGAGGTGATGAATTGAAATTACTCAAGGACATGGTTTCGCCCCATCTTGAACAACTTCTTTCAGCGAAAGGTGTTGAAAAAGCGATGTGGGAATCCATGCTCCAGCCAAGCAGGGAAGCAAGCCAAGGCGATTTAACACTGCCTTGCTTTGCTTTTGCATCGACTTTAAAGACGGCTCCACAGGCGATATCTGATGAGCTCGCAGAATCTTTCCCTACCCTCGATTCCGTTCTCAGTGTCGCTTCCGTAAACGGCTATCTGAACTTTAAAGCCCATCCGGAATGGTTGGCTAAAGCCATACTTTCACAACAAATCAAGGTAGGTTCCGCTCTCAAAAACACAGGTTCGACCGGCGAAAAAGTCCTCATTGAACATACCTCAGCCAACCCAAATGGACCGTTCCATGTTGGGCGAGCTCGCAACGCAATCCTTGGAGATACGCTTGTTCGTTTGCATCGCCTTCATGGTGATGATGTTCGAGCTGAATATTACGTTGATGACATGGGGAAACAAGTTGGCGTTCTTGCATGGGCGCTTGCAAACCTAAGTGAGCAAGATGTCAACCAACTCCTTTCTGAGCGCGAGCCTCCAACGGAACGGTGGAAAGATAAGGCCGATCATCAGAGGGTTCGTTGGTACCAAGCAGCCCAAATCCTTCGGAAAGATGCAGAGGAAAACCGAAAGGCTGAGATCGAACGTGAAATCGGTAGTCTCGTCCATGCCAGTGAACACGGTGACGTCGAAGTCCTCAATTCGTTTGAGTCTGCATACACGCCGGTTCTTGAGGGGATGTTAGCAACACTCTCCAGGCTTGGAATTTCGTACGATACGTTCACAAAAGAATCGACGTTTGTTGTTGATGGGACTGTTGCACAATTGATGCGAACGTTGGATGCGCTGGACATCGCTGGTACCGCAGACAACGGGGCGGGTTACCTCGATCTTGGGCAAAGAGGGTTGAAAGGGAAGACTGAATTCTTCTATAGAAGAGGAGATGGCTCGAGCCTTTATGCCACTCGTGATGTTGCATATCACATTTGGAAATGGGGAGAATCCAACCGTCTTGTGAACGTGCTCGGTGAGGACCACAAATTGCAGGCAAAACAAGTCGGACTCACTCTGGAAGAACTTGATCATCGACGTCCTGAAGTCCTGTTTTATTCCTTTATCAAACTGCCAGAAGGAAAAATGAGTACTCGGCAAGGGAACGTCGTTTTCATGGATGATCTTCTCGAGGAGGCACAAGCCCAAGCGAGTGAGGTTGTTCGAGAATTGCGCCCGGAGTACGATGATGAGAAGGTTGCTTCAATTGCAGAAGCTGTTGGCACTGCTGCAGTTCGATTTAACATCATTAAAGTCAGTCCTGAAAAGGGATTTACCTTCCGTTGGGAGGAAGCATTGGCGTTTGAAGCAGGGTCTGCTCCATTCATCATGTATGCTCACACGCGTGCATGCTCCATTGCCAAGCGTGCACAAACGCTTGAGAAGTCCAGCATTCAATGTCCAGCAGTTGAATCAATGCCTGAAGGTCTGACAGAATTGCTTCGGTTAATGTGCACACACAACGATGTACTGGAGCGTTCGGTGCGTGAGCAAAAAGCGCATCTGTTTGCTCTGCATATGCTCGAACTTGCAAACGCATACAATGGATTTTATCGAGACTGCCCGGTTGTGCGAGATGGTCGAGTCGATGGGTTCGCCTTCGCAATAAGCGAGATGGCTCGACGCTTGATGTTCTCTGGATTGGAAGGATTGGGAATTAATCCAATTGAAGAGATGTAATCATTCAGTTACTTGATTGGTTGAGTCGTACAATGCTTGCGTGACGGTATCGGAATGCTCATCGATTGATGCGAGGACATCTGCTCCGATAGTGCGTAACTCATTGTAGGCTTCCTCGATTTCTTTGACTTGTTTGAGGAAGCGGAGTGGTGGCCAACCGCAATCAATGATTTCGGGATCGACCGTACTTTGCTCAATCCAAGCTGAACATTGCGATCCATAACACAAGGCGGACAAATGTTCTAAGTCAACCCAAAATGTTCTTCGCTGGCATACGGGGCAGATTTTCCCTTCAAGTTTGGTCAACACGGTCATACCACTTTCACCAACAACATCAACATCCCAAGCAACAATTGTCGCTTGTTCAAGATTCATTTGCTCACTTTTTCCAAGAAACGTTTTCAGCACTTCCCATGCGATTTGTTCCGTACTAAAACAACCCATGCCTATTGCGTTTCCACCTGCTTCAAGAACGGACGGTACGTACACCCGGCCGGAGGAATCCATGGTACTTCTTGAGGCCCAAGGCCTTTGAAACCTCCCATTTGCAAGAGCGTAATCTAACGATTCCATCTGTACTCAATGTACGGCAGTCCACCAGGATGTGGTAGTGGAGCGTCAGGCTTTTCGATTCGAACAAAGACTTTCTCGACGTTTTTCGATTGTTGAATGTATTCCGAAATCTGTTTGGCCATCGACTCAAGCAAGCGTATCGGTGAGGAATCCAAAATTACGGAATCTATGGCACCTTGCAATTGAGCATAATCGAGTGTACTCGCAAGTTCTCCCTCTTCAACTGTGCTGGATAAATCAACACGGACTGAGACATTGAAAGGCTGAGATTTTGAGTGCTCATAGTCAAAGTAGCCATGAATACCGTGAACGAGGTAATCGTCCAAGCCGACGGAAATGGTCATCCATTTCACTCCTCGTCGCGTTCATGAACCCAAATGAGATGGTACCCAAATTGGGTCTTGACCGGGGTAGATACTGTCTTTAGGGGTGTACTCCAAACCGCTTCCTCGAATTCTCTAACCATGTTTCCTTTTCGAAACCATCCAAGATCGCCACCTCGTTGAGAGGACGGGCACGTGGACTTTTTCCGAGCAAATTTTTGGAAGTCCTTGAGTTTTCCAATCTTTTCAGAAATTTGCACCGCCTCGGATTTTGAGGTGACTAGAATATGCGAAGCATGTGCGCTCGGTTTTACCATGACCTTGCCAACAGTACTGCCTTCTTGAACTCAACGCTCAGCCAAAGACGGGCCAAGCAAGGTGTCGAATGTACGTCCCGTAGGCGATAACTGATACTCCAAGTGACTCTTCGTTGAATCGGTCCATCGTATCAGCATAGGTGTGGTACTCGTACGAGCCAGAGCCATAGCAAACCAAGGCGTTACCCGTCACTCCATCAGGGAGGTCGTAAACGAAGGGTGCGTGATCTGAGTTGTACGGCATGCCGTCCGGTTCGCCCCTCTCTCCTGCGAGAAGATCTGTTGAGACGGTATACTTTGGGAACAAATCGGGGCGTTCTTTTTCAAGAACCTCAAGAACGTCTTCCATCGCATTGATGTCCTGAGCAGAATTTGAAAAGAATCGCAGCGAATTCCCGCGATTTGCGATGTCGATATCTACATGGTTCATATCAAGGTTGATGTAAAGGCGAAGGTTTCTCGCAAGATCATTTGCATTCGCCCCAACGTATGCTTTGCTTCCCCACAGTCCTTCCTCCTCTCCACCCCAAGTGCAGAATCTGATGGTGTATTCAGGCGTTCCACTTTCATTTGCAACGATTGCAATCTGGCGAGCCATCTCTAGAACCGTGGCGGTTCCAGATGTATCGTCTACGGCTCCTTGTGCGTGATACACCGTGTCGTGATGGGCTCCAACGATAATCAAGTCCTCACTTTTCCCGTAGAGCGTACCACAGGGGACACTCACGGCGATATCACCCGCATTGTCAACGTCTGAGAACAAGCGAAGAAATGCTCCTTGTGATGCCAATTCCAACATTTGGTTTCCTGTGTTGTTTGAGACAGCAATGAACGGAATGTTTTCTGGAATCGAACCACTGTTCGCCGCCTTCATATCGTCCACTCGAATGGATTTGAAGATTGGAACACAGTCATCCGATTCTATCTGCCCGCAGTTTGATTGATTGTTAATCCGCAGGATTGCAGCAAGACCAAACTCAGCGGCTTTGATGTAGATGCCTGTATTGCCATCGATGCTGTTTCCTCCACGAACAATACCAACTTTTCCGGATGCCTCGCTCCATAGAGAGTCCACGGTTCCATCATCGAGATCAATCAATTCCATTTCTTGACCAAATTGTATGTCTGCAGACCCTGAATAGCCCTGCAATACGAAATCAGTGCGATGTTCGAAGGTTGTAATTTGTGCGCCGACCCCGCTGTTGCAAGAAGCACCTGTGACAGGGCCACCAAAGATACCTCCAGCTGGTGGCTGACACATGGCAATAATCGGTGCGCTGTTGATCGCAAACATTGGGACTGGATAGGTATTCAACTGAGGTGAATATCCCATTTCAGTGAGGTTATCAAGAATCATTTGTGCGCCAGCGGCTTCTTCAGCACTACCTGACATTCGTCCTTCCCATTCAGGGTGGCCAAGATTGACAAGTTCTTGCGCATACCATCTCGTTTGAGAGGCATCGAAACCAATCGGTTCGTATACGGGCTCATCCTCCCCAAAGCCCAAAATTGAGGGGTTGAACAACACCAATACAAGCAACAAGGCCGCAGCGACTGAGCCAACCGTTTGAGCAAGGTTGAACTGGCCAATGACCGTTCGAGTCCAAACGGATGAGGAGAGTTCGATTGTGTTCTGGGCAACGTTGGAATTCAACCGCTCGATGAGTTCGGATTTCTTTCCGGATTTGGAAAGTCCTTTTTCCTCTAACAGAACTTTCAGCTGAGCAACGGTCATTGAATCAAATGACGTATCTTCGCTCATAGGAGGTATGAGCATGTTTCCTCATTTGAACCCGTTGGACAAATGCATCTCATTCGTCGATTTCATCGCCAGTCCAACGCTTGCCGATGGAGTGTTGAAGACCTATCTGGTCGAGAACTCGAGCAATCACGAAATCAACCATATCATCGATTGATTTTGGATGATTGTAAAAACCAGGGGAGGCGGGGATGACCACTGTACCCCATCCTGATAATTTTGCCATGTTTTCTAAGTGGACAGTGGCATAAGGTGCCTCTCGAGGTACGATAATGAGGTTGCGCCGTTCTTTCAAGGCAACAATTGCAGAGCGTGTGATGAGATTGTCTCCAATACCTGCTGCAAGTTTGCCAAGTGTCGTTCCAGAGCATGGGCAAATAACAACGGCATCGATGGGTGCAGATCCTGATGCAGATTTCGCACCAATGTTTGCCTGCTCTTCCAAGATTGCCCCCGTCTCTTCTGCGAGAGCTTCCGGGGTCATATCGCACTCGTGCTTGAGTGTGATGCGCCCGGAGTCGCTTACAACGAGGCGGATACCTACACCAATTTCGTTAAGTGCTTGTGCTAGGCGAACGCCGTAAATGGCTCCACTCGCACCCGAAATGCCTAGGACGACCTCTCCCATGCATACAAATCCGCACATTCTCATATATGCACTTGTTTGTTTCCCCAGCCTCAGGTCCTGTCGAGAAAAGTAGCCATCATTTGCAGTAATGCTTCAACCAGCGCGTCACGCCCTATGGTATATTCGAGTCTGGAGAGAGATGTTGTTGTCGCTTCGGATAAGCCACATCCTGCAAGGTTTTCAACCCGGCCGGGGGGCGTATCATAATTGATGGTAAACCCATGGCGACTCACCCATCTCAGGAATGACAGCCCAATGCTGCAGATTTTTTTGTTGTCAACCCAAACCCCCTGCATACGCTCATCTCTGTATCCTCTAACTCCAAGCGTCTCTAGGGCTGCGATAACCCAAGATTCAATTTTGGAGATTATTTCAGCAACGGATTTCTCATCCTCTCTGTTCCAGTGTACAATTGGATAGACGACAAGTTGTCCAGGCCCGTGCCACGTCAGTCCTCCTCCTCGATCAACAGGATGACTCGGATAATCTAGTGGAGGTGCAATCCCGTCGTTGCGGGCACGTGGCCCGACAGTAACAACTTCTGGGTGTTCAAGGATGAGTATGGTATCTGGAATCTTATCGTCGATACGTTGTTGCTGTAACGTTGACATCATTTCCAAGGCGTCTGTGTACTCCACAACACCTAGGTTACGAACGTCGACAGGTCGCATACTCTCTCCTCAGTATTTTCCCGATGATCCAAATCCGCCTTCTCCACGTTCGGTCGAGTCCAATTCGTTCATCGCCACTTCCTCAATGTTGACCAAAGGGACGGGAGCGAACAACATCTGTGCAATGCGTTCCCCTTTACCCACTGTAAATGAATCTCCCTGGCCAATCCACGTTGCCAGTACCTTAAGCTCTCCACGATAGTCGGAATCGATGGTTCCGACGCCGTTCGGTAGAATCATTCCTTTTTTACCAAGGGATGAGCGACAGCGAATCTGTCCTTCCCATCCCTCAGGGATGGCGCAAGCAAGCCCAGTTGGAATCATCACAGATTCTCCTTTGAGGACAACGGTCTCCCTAAGTGCGTACAAATCCCAGCCTGCTGCTTGTGCGCTTCCTTGGGTTGGAAGTTGTGCCTTCTCATCCAACTTGGCGAATTTGACACGAATTTCGTTTCGCATGGTATTGCCTCTTCTCGGTGGTTCAAGGAGTCTTTGATATCGTTCCAGTGGAAATAAAGGTATAATTCGGCCGGAAAATTTCACTCTTTTCATCTCAAAATACGGTTCTTATAGAAATCGGTTGGAGAAATGCATTTATCGGCGCAGTCCCCTTTTTCTTCTACCATTCAAAACACGAGTTTATGTGTGACAAGCATGCGCATATTTATGTGCCATCTCGGACGGAGAACAAACTCCAGCGCGCTGGCAGATGGTGATAACATGGTAATCGAACACAATCGAAACGACGACGGAATCGAGATTGATTTATCTCGAGAGCACATTGAACCGATGCTTCAAGAGTCGGACGACAGATTCGTTCTGTTCCCTATTGAGCACGCTGATGTATGGGAAATGTACAAACAACACGCTGCCTCCTTTTGGACAGCAGAAGAGATAGATCTTGCTGAGGACATGAAAGACTGGGAAAATCTAAAGCCCGAAGAAAAGCATTTCCTGAAGCACGTGCTTGCGTTCTTCGCAGCGAGCGATGGTATTGTCAACGAGAATTTGGTAGTTAACTTTGCAAATGAAGTCCAATGGGCTGAGGCAAGATGTTTCTACGGATTCCAGATTATGATGGAAAACATTCATGCGGAGACATACTCCCTTCTTATCGACACATACATCAAAGATACCGATGAGAAAAATCACCTCTTCAAGGCACTCGAAACAGTACCATCTGTTAACAAAAAAGGTAACTGGGCACTCAAGTGGCTATCCTCCAAGCGAGGTTCTTTCTCAGAACGCTTGGTAGCGTTCGCAGCTGTAGAAGGTATTTTCTTTTCGGGATCCTTTTGCGCCATTTTCTGGTTGAAGAAGAGAGGAATCATGCCTGGGCTAACCTTCTCAAACGAGCTCATCAGCAGAGACGAAGGATTGCATTGCGACTTTGCATGCATGTTGCACAGCAAGTTGCAAAAGCCAACTCCTGAGAACATCATTCACCGCATCATTGCAGAGGCAGTTGAAATCGAGATTGAGTTCGTGACAAGTGCATTGCCTGTCAATCTCATTGGAATGAACGGTGATCTCATGAAACAATATATCCAGTTCGTTGCAGATCGGTTGCTCGTTTCTTTTGGTGCATCTAAACTCTACGATGTAGCAAACCCGTTCCCATGGATGGAGATGATTTCCATGCAAGGTAAGACCAACTTCTTTGAGAAGCGAGTTGGAGAATACCAAAAATCCGGTGTCATGGACGGTGCCTCCCTCGGAAGTGTCCAACAGCGGTTTTCCATGGACGAAGACTTTTGAACCGACCGCGAACAAAGGGAGATACGCACGCACCGAAACGAGCAGGAGATGAGGCAAAATGACCATGCAAGTTGTAAACAGAAAAGGAGAGAGAGAAGATGTACGATTCGATGCGATTTTGGACAAACTACGACGTCTTGCTGAGGGACTCGACCCAAATTGGGTTGACCCTACAACTCTAACCAAACTCACCATCGAAGGTCTCTACGACGGCGTAACAACTCGAGAACTCGATCAACTCGCTGCAGAAACCGCTGCCTCATTGGTTTCTCATCACCCTGATTACAGTAAGCTCGCCGCTCGCATTAGTGTCGACGACCTCCACCGTTCAACCAAGGGTGTTTTCACCGATGTAATCACAGACTTGCGAGAATACATTGATCCTGAATCAAAGAAACACGCTCCACTCATCTCAGAAGAAGTCTATGATGTCATCATGGCCAACGCTGAAGTTTTGAACAACCACATCGATTATGAACGCGACTTCAACTACGATTATTTCGGATTTAAGACCCTTGAGCGTTCCTATCTTCTTCGTCTTGATGGAGAGATTGCTGAGCGACCACAACACATGCTCATGCGTGTTGCAGTCGGTATCCACCATGGTGACATTGAGAAAGCCCTACGAACCTATGATTTGATGTCAAACGGGTACTTCACTCACGCAACCCCTACACTGTTCAACTCCGGAACTCCAATGCCACAGATGTCCTCTTGTTTCCTTCTAACCATGCAAGATGATTCACTTCACGGCATTTATGATACACTCAAGCAATGCGCTTTAATTTCAAAGTCTGCCGGTGGAATCGGTCTTTCCATTCATCACATCCGCGCCAAAGGCTCCTACATCAAAGGGACCAACGGGACCTCAAACGGAATCGTTCCAATGCTACGTGTTTTCAACGATACAGCTCGGTACGTTGACCAAGGTGGCGGTAAGCGCAAGGGTTCGATTGCGATCTATCTCGAACCATGGCACCCAGATTTGATCGAATTCCTCGACCTTCGAAAGAACCACGGTAAGGAGGAAATGCGCGCTCGAGACTTGTTCTATGCCCTTTGGACACCTGACTTATTCATGCAGCGCGTCGAAGCCAACGCAGACTGGTCTTTCTTCTGTCCAAACGAGTGCCCTGGCTTACAGGATGCATACGGTGAAGAGTTCAAACAACTCTACGAATCGTACGAATCTCAAGGCTTGGCCCGTAAGACCGTCCCCGCCCGAGAGGTTTGGGACAAAGTGGTCGAAGCGCAAATTGAAACAGGAACTCCGTACATGCTCTACAAGGACGCAGCGAATCTTAAGTCCAATCAAAAGAATTTGGGAACCATTCGTTCGTCCAACCTTTGCACTGAAATCATGGAATACACCTCTGAAGACGAAGTTGCAGTTTGCAATCTCGCTTCAATCGCTCTTCCAAAGTATGTTGAAAACGGTTCGTTTAACCACGATCTCTTGTTCGACGTCACCTACCACGCCACAGGTAACCTCAACCGTGTAATCGATGTTAACTACTACCCTGTAGAGGAAGCGCGAAACTCGAACATGCGTCACCGGCCAATCGGTCTTGGTGTTCAGGGACTTGCCGACGCTTTTGCAATGCTTGGCATGGCCTTTGAAAGCCCGGAGGCGCGTGCACTGAACAAGGAAATTTTCGAAACCATCTATTTCGCTGCGTGCACTGCATCCAAAGATGCAGCCGTTGTTGATGGAGCATATTCGACCTTCGAAGGTTCCCCTGCGTCTCAAGGCATTTTGCAATTCGACCTTTGGGGTATGAATGAGCATTCAGGTCGTTGGGACTGGGACTCTTTGAAAGCTGAGATCATGGAGAAGGGAATGCGTAATTCGCTCCTCGTAGCCCCAATGCCAACCGCTTCGACATCCCAAATTCTCGGCAACAACGAATGCTTCGAAGCATTCACATCGAATCTTTACGTTCGAAGAACACTCTCTGGAGAATTTATTGTTCTCAACAAGCACCTGGTCAACGATCTCATTTCGTCAGGACTCTGGAGCATGGAGTTGAAAGACGAAATCTTGCGACATAAGGGCTCTATTCAAGCCATTGCTAGCATACCAGATTCCATCAAAGAACTGTACAAGACAACTTGGGAAATCAAGCAACGCCACGTCCTTGACATGGCTGCTGATCGTGGTGCTTACATTGACCAGAGTCAGTCGATGAACATACACATGATCGATGCAAACGCTGCTAAGGTAAGTTCGATGCATTTCTACGGGTGGAAGTCAGGACTCAAGACAGGTATGTACTATTTGCGAACCAAGGCTGCTGCCGATGCAATCCAATTCACTGTTGAAAGCAAAGCAAAGAACGATCCAACCGTCAACGGTCTTGCAGAACGTGCAGAACTCACAACCATGGAAGAAATCGCCTGCAGTCTTGACAGTCCTGACGATTGTCTAAGTTGTGGTGCATGAAGCCACGTACACTGGTTGAATGCGCGAATAGATGTTCGGTTCGACCATTACTGGCAAACATAACTTTACATTGAGAAGATTGGACAACAATCCATGAGCCGTGATGGTATTCTACTCATGAACGTTGGGACACCTGATGAGCCAACCGTTGACTCTGTGAAGACCTATCTCAGAGAGTTTCTTCTCGATCCTGACGTCATTGATATTCCTGCACCTCTGCGTCATCTACTCGTTCGCGGGATAATTCTTCGCACCAGACCAAAAAAGATTGCACCACGTTACGACAGCATTTGGATGGATGGAGGCTCTCCACTGCGCGTGTACACACAGCGAATATGTGACAAGCTACAGATTCGGATGGAGGACTCTCCGTGCATCGTTGGTATGCGATACGGGAACCCAAGTATCCGTTCAGCACTCGAGAGCCTTCGAAACCAAGGCGTAACCCGCCTGCTGCTGGCCCCGTTGTTCCCACACTATGCACAAGCAACGACCGAGTCGTCGGTCAAACATGCCTACAAGCACCTCAACGAAATGGGCTGGACTCCAGACATTATCGAATTTGGGCATTTTGAAACAGAGGATGAGTTCATTGTTCCATTGGCCGAGTCGATACGCCCACACTTGGGTGCTGATACACACCTTCTGTTTTCATATCATGGCTTACCAATTTCGCACGTCAAGCGAATTGATTCATCGAAAAAGCATTGTCAAAAGGTGGAAAACTGCTGTGAGATTGCTTGCGATGCGAACGCACTATGCTACGGACGGCATTGCAGCGAAACAACCTCATCAGTTGTTGAAAAACTTGGTCTGCAAACGGATCAATGGTCGATGAGTTACCAAAGTCGACTTGGGCCCGTGAAGTGGCTTGAACCATCGACGACAAACAAAGTAAAGGAACTCGTCAATCGAGGCATCAAAAAGATCGTTGTTGTTGCACCCGCATTCCTCGCAGATGGGCTAGAAACATTGGAAGAGTTGGATATTGAACTGCGTGAGGATTTCATCGAGATGGGTGGAGAAGAACTTACTGTTGTGAAATGTTTGAATGACAACGATCAGTGGATTGACGGCCTAGAATCGCTGGTGAAAAAACGTCTTGACCTAAACATCGCCTAGAACTGGTCAGCGATCCGCTCTGCTTCTGCAACGACGTGCGTTACTGAAACGCCACTGAAAAACCAACCCGCTCGTGTATAACTTCGGTGATTGTCATCAAATGTTGACATATATCCTGGATTGTAACTTGGTATACTACGATGTCCAATCTTTTTGAATAAAATGGGTTCTTTGGCAGATAGAATCCGTTTGAGACTGTTGCGAACTGCAATCTCATCTCCCCCTCGACTGCGTGGTGCCATAATTCTGAACAATCTGTGGTTCGCAGGTGCTCTTGAAGTCGTATGAACATCGCTTTCATGAAGAATGCCACTTACCGGGATTTCATCATCTGGAATAAGAGTCCCATAACCAATTGGAACAGTAGTAATGTCCTTTGAAGCATAACCAACGGCGTAAACATCCAATTCAGTTTGATTCTCTGCTGTCCTGTCAAGGGGCGCACACCAAATGATCGAGTGAATTGGTAGATTTTGTTCAAGGGCGACTTGTTCAGGGTTATCGAACTGCTGCTGATAGTGGATTTGTACATTCCTAAGTTGACCGAGTTGAGCGACTAGTGCATCAATCAGTGTTTGCATACCACCCGCGAATGACGCAATCGAACCTTTTCGGGGTGCAAAGAGTGGGTATGATTGTTTCATCATTTTCTTGATTTTCGACCATTTAATCGGTGGATTTTCACCGAATCTTGTCATTGAAGGCATCAGAAAATCAGCGTCAACATTGCGTGAGACATCGTTCACAATTCCAAGTGTCATCGCATCAGCAACAGACTGGTTTGGAATGATTTCAGCAATGGACTTGCCCCCACTTCTTGACGAGCGTACTGAACGAAGCAATCGAAGAGGCCCCATTTTGAGGGCAGTCAGAAGCGAAAGTCTTGACTTTTTCTTGTTCAGAAACAGCCAACGAGAGGTCGCTTTTGGATTGGATTCAGAAAAAACATTCTCAAGCCCGAGGTCTTTCGCAAGTCGCCAAAACGAAGGATGCGGTCTTGCTGCATTGACTGCAACATCGCACAACCACTCGCCTTCAGACCATGTTTCAACCGTTCCACCGCATCGCTCTGTTCGCTCCAATATCTCGATTTCAATGTCCGGCCTTTTGGTTGCGATTCGGTACGCAATCGACAGGCCAGAAAGGCCACCTCCGACGATGCACAGTTTGGTTGATTGCGATAATTTTGGCGTAACAAGGAGGGGTCGTCGGAGTTCGTCGCCGTAACGTACCCAATCCTCAACGGTGAACAATGAATCACACACCCAGCCAGTTAACGGGTTCTTGAAGGACTTTGAGCAATCGTTCTTCTTCAGTACCAACCTCAACTTCATGGCAGTATTCCCACCTTGCGGTCAATGGCAAGGACATCAGGATGCTCTCAATCCGGCCGTTGGTAGTTAGTCCAAACTTTGTCCCACGATCGTAAACGAGATTGAATTCGACATAACGCCCACGTCGCATTTGCTGCCATGCCTTTTGATTCGATGTGTAAGGCAAATCTTTCCGCCGTTCGAGGATTGGTAGATATGCAGCGAGAAATTGGTTTGCACAATCCTCTACAAA
>MDTB01229569.1_pt1 | contig 13950 bp, 14 predicted proteins | sample 811161 | NCBI WGS metagenome assembly MDTB01 (sample SAMN05326650, study PRJNA326480) | marine metagenome | isolation source: seawater | place: Mediterranean Sea | collected 2009
AAAGGAGCTGTTAGGTATCCTATTATGAAAATACATTTTAAATCTTCAAAACACAAACAGGCAGAGATTTTATTTAATCAACTGTCGGATAGATACACACAAAACGCCATAGAAGATGCAGATGTAATCGTTGCCCTTGGCGGTGATGGGCAAATGCTCTCCTGCCTTAAAGATTCAATTGAGCATGAAATTCCTGTATTTGGAATAAATTGCGGTCATGTCGGGTTTTTAATGAATGAGGACAATCAAACAGACTTAGTAGAGCGTATAAACAGGGCGGAAACCGCGCCAATCCACCCAATCTTAATGCATGCCGTCAATTTTAACGGACAAACACAAGAAGCTCTCGCTATAAACGAGATATCGCTTTTTAGACAAACCCATAACGCGGCTCATTGTCAAATAACAATCAACGAAAAAATAGAGCTAGAGCAACTTGTATGCGACGGTGTCATGATAGCAACACCAGCAGGCTCAACAGCCTATAATTTATCTGCGCACGGTCCCATCATTCCGATAGGCGCTGAATTACTAGCGCTTACACCAATATCACCCTTTAGACCAAGGCGATGGAGAGGGGCGTTACTGCCTGCATCATCTACTGTCAATATAAAGGTTTTAAGCCCTGAATTTAGGCCTCAATCTGTAACAGCTGACAACCTAGAAGTGCGTGATATAGAAGAAGTAACCATCAGCCAAGCAAACCAAATAACCTTGCGTTTATTATTTGACGCAGGCGCATCACTTGCCGAACGAACTATAAGTGAGCAGTTTTTAGCGTGAGCTTGTTTTTACTCATACTTCTTCTATGCATTTTTTCTAACAAACCCCCTTATACAGTTTTGCGTTTGCTCAACAACATGTGGGATTTCGATATATAATTCGTGCTTAGCCTCATTAAAACTCACCAATTGCGAATTGCTAAGATACTTAACAGACTTTCGAATGGCGTTTATACTCACCAATTTATCGCCACTACCTATAAGAATCAAAACTGGCAGCTTTATATTCTTTAGAAAATGAGAGCGCGTTGTTGTTTTAAAACAAGAATAAAAAGCAGATGAGAGCCAGCCAAAACTCACCCCCGAGCGTGCAAGAGCCGGATTTTCATTAATTAAATCAATAATTTTCTCAATATTTTTCTGATTCCGGCTTAATGGATTTTGGGGATTAAATTTGCGTGTTTTGAAGAGCGTGTTTCTGTCTGTCTGAGGGATAATTTTTTTTTCAAAACCGCATATAGAAACTATAGTTGCCAGTATGAATATTGGAATTGAAGGCATTACCTGAGGAAGCATCATTGGAGATAATGCTATTATTCCGGCGATTTGATATTTTTTTAAGCCAGCAAGACGAAAAGCTAAATGTCCGCCCATAGAATGACCTATGACAAAAAAGCGCTTATCCGCCCAACCAATTTCATCTATTACATCACACCCAGCTCGCAATAGGTCATCAAACCCAGAGGTGTGACTTGTTGTTGGCGGATTGCCATATGCACCAGATAGGCCAAGTCCTGGCCAATCAAAAATCAGTATCTCCATAGAGTGGTTATTTAAAAATGATATTAACTCTAAATATTTCTCACAAAACTCACTAAGTCCTGTGAAAATGACTACACGGTGTTGAGAGCTCAGAGCTCCAATTTTCCAAGTGCGAATAGGACCCAAATCAGTTTTAACCCAAAATTCATGTTTCATGAGCTTAACTTTGTTTACTTAAATTGGTTCTTTTGTAACATCTCAGTATCACCGCCATCCTGAAACCCACTCGATTGGCGCCTCCACATAGCTGCATATAATCCATCTAAAGCCAATAATTCTAAATGCGTTCCAAATTCCTTTATTTTACCGTGATTTAAAACTAAAATCATATCCGCATCTATAATTGTGGATAATCTATGTGCAATTACCAATGTGGTTTGGTTTAACGAAATATTATTCAAGGCAGTCTGTATTTCGCGTTCAGTTCGGCTATCAAGCGCAGAGGTCGCTTCATCAAATAAAAATATCGTTGGCTGCTTTAAGATAGCCCTTGCTATGGCGACACGTTGTTTCTCTCCACCAGATAATTTTAGTCCGCGTTCTCCAACAAGCGTATCATAACCATCTGGAAGACTCTCAATAAATGCATCTATAGCAGCGAGTTTTGATACTCTTTCCACATCCTTTTGGGTAGCTCTTGCGCGCCCATAGCCAATATTATAGCCAATAGAGGCATTGAACATTACCGTGTCCTGAGGCACCATCCCAATAGCAGCACGCAATGTATCTTGTCGCACTTCCCGAATATCCTGACCATCAACCAATATTCGTCCTTTTTGAGGGTCATAAAATCTAAATAATAACCGAGAAATTGTAGATTTTCCGCCACCACTTGGTCCAACTAAGGCTACCCTGTGACCTGGTTGAACGACAAAATTAACATCATTGAGGATCATTCCTCGCCCGTAGGAAAAACTCACATTCTCAAATCTAATCTCACCTCTTTTCAAATTTAATGCTGGCGCACCAGGTTCATCCTTTACATCGGGTTTTTGCTTTAAAAGGCCAAACATACGCTCGAGGTCTATAACTGATTGCCTTACCTCTCTATAAGTCCAGCCAAGATATTGAAGTGGCATCGCAAGTTGGATAATATAGGTATGGACGGCAACAAAATCGCCGACACTCATGCTACCTTGTACGATTTCTCTACCTGATATTGCCAGCAATGCAACAAGGCCGAGAGCAACAATCAATCCTTGGCCTATATTGACAATCGTTAGTGACGTTCGAGAAGATATATAGGCATTTTCATAAAGCCGTAATGCCGTATCATAATTATCTGATTCTGATTTTTCAGCGTTGAAATATTTAACCGTTTCATAATTAAGAAGAGAATCTACTGTTTTAGTAGCAGCAAACTCATCCGCTTCATTCATCCTACGTCTAAATTTAATTCTCCACTCTGTTGTTTTTATTGTGAAATATGAATAAGTAATGACAGTCAAAAAAGTTATTACTGCAAATTCATACCCAAATAATACCCATAGCACACCACATATAAAAAACAGCTCGACAATCAAGGGAACAACTTCAAATATCCCAGTAGACAATAATAATGTCATTGCTTTAGCGCCTCTATCAATAGAGCGTGAGGTTCCACCTGTTTGCCTGTCCAAGTGAAACTGAAGCGATAGTTTATGAAGGTGTTCAAATGCATTTAAAGCTGCTACACGAACAGCCTTTGAAGCGAATTTTATGAATAAAAACTCTTTTAGCTCGGAAAATATTGTCTCCCCTACACGAGCAAGCGCATACCCACCTATTAGCAGAAACAATAAACTCATCGAAAAACTAATACCGCTCTCAATATTTAGCGGCGCTAATGCATCTACTGCAGCCCCATAAAAAATAGGAATTACGGCGGCACATAATTTAGACAAAATAAGCGCGATAATCAACCCAGCAAGACGAATGCGAAGATTATTATCACCACTTGGCGCTATATATCCAAAAACAATTTTTATAAGCTCAAAAACAGTCACAGAGGTGTTTTTTGCATTACCTTTTGATGAATTTAACGCAGATGCATTAGCCATTAGCTAATAGAAAAACTCTCGCCGCAGCCGCATTTAGCTGTTTCATTTGGATTATTAAATACGAATGATGAATTGAACTTATCTTCCGTCCAATCCATTTCCGTTCCAACTAAAAACATGACAGCAGCAGGATCGATTAGGACGCGAACTCCGTTTACGTCAATAGCATCCTCAAAAGGTTGCTGCTCTTTAGCAAATTCTACATTATACTTCAATCCAGAGCACCCAGCCGTTTTGATACCAATCCTTAATCCAATGACATCAGTGTCTGCACTCTTTACAATTTCTTGCACGCGCGCAGAAGCTTGGTCCGTTATTGAAAGAATGGGAGTGTTTTTATCAAATTGCATCATTTGCTACCTTTGTGTCTTTTTGATATTATCAGAAACCATAATCTAGCGCCAGCTTTGCATCCTCACTCATTCTTTCTGGAGCCCATGGCGGGTCCCACACTAGCGTAACCTGAACCAAACCAACTTTGTCTAATTCTGCAACTTTTTGAGCCACCTGCTCCGGCATTTCACCTGCAACAGGACATCCAGGCGCCGTTAGTGACATGGTTATGTCCACGTCGCCCCCACTGTGCCTCTCAATACTGTAGATAAGGCCTAGATCATATATATTAACAGGTATTTCTGGGTCCTTGATCTCCATCAGAGCATTTATTATTGGGATCTCATCTGCTTTTTCAGATTTACCCTCTAATTTGGTGCCCGCTATCGCCATGTAACCCTTAGATACATCTGGCATAAAATCTTTTAGGGTTAAAATATCGGTATCTGATTTTTTCATCTTATCAGACAATTTATGCTCCAAAAATCCGGTTAACTTTTTCAAGTGAAATTGCAAGAGCGTCGAAATCTTCAGGCTCATTATAGACAGCGATTGACGCTCTAGCAGTTGAACTCAGGTTCAAAAATTTCATTAATGGCTGCGCGCAATGATGGCCTGCTCGGATAGCGATCCCATCTTGATCTATTAAAGTTGATATATCATGAGGATGCGCTGAATCAAGTGTAAATGATATCACACCCGATTTATTCGGCGAGGTTCCAACAAAAGACAACCCTTTGACACTCGCTAATCTTTGATGACCGTATAACAAAAGTGATTTCTCGTGAGATGCAATCTTATCCATTCCAATATCTGTTACAAAATCAACAGCAGCCCCAAGCGCTATACACTCAGCAATAGGAGGCGTTCCTGCCTCAAACCTAGATGGGGGCTGCGAATAAGTTGCCGTCCCAATTTCCACATCATCAATCATATCACCGCCACCCAAAAATGGCGGCATATGAGCTAATATCTCAGCCTTACCCCAACAGACACCAATCCCGCTTGGACCATATAGTTTATGCCCTGAAAATACATAAAAATCACAATCAATATCCTGGATATCAACTGGCATATGGATAGCACCTTGGCATCCATCTACAATACAAATTGCATTATTTTCATGCGCGATTACGCTGATTTCTTTGACCGGAAATATCGTTCCAAGCACATTTGAAACATGAGGAACAGAAATGATTTTGGTATATGCTGTTACGCGGTCTTTTAATTCTTTGATATTAAAACAGCCATCATTATCAACCGGAACAGCTACTATTTTAGCACCTGTTTTCTGACATAACATCTGCCATGGAATAATGTTGGCATGATGTTCTGCTACTGTAATGAGGATTTCATCTCCCGATTTCAATTTGTCCAAGCCATAGCTGTTGGCAATAAGATTAATAGACATGGTAGCCCCACTGGTAAAAATCACTTCATCTTTAGAGCTGGCATTGATAAATTGGGCAATTTTTAAACGAACCTCTTCATAGGCATCTGTTGCCTCTTCAGACAATGTATGTAAACCACGATGAATATTTGCATATCCGTGAGAATAGGTGCTTAGCAATTTATCCAAAACTTGCTGAGGCTTTTGAGATGACGCTGCCGAATCTAGATAAATAATTGGCTTTTGGTTTATTTCACGCGATAAAAACGGAAATTTTGTTCTTATCTGTTTGCTGTTAAATCCTTGTGTCATGCTTTTATACCTCAGCGACCTAAGGCTGACATTTGAGCCGAATTAGCAATCCAGTCTTGAATGTAATATTTGACCTGTTTCTCAAGCTCAGGCACCCTAATTTCTGACAAGGTGCCAATCAGGAATGCTTCAATCAGCATAGACCTTGCTTGCATAACAGGAATGCCCCTGCTCACAAGGTAGAAAAGTTGATGTTCGTCAATCTCCCCTATTGTAGCTCCATGACTACACACCACATCATCAGCAAATATTTCTAACTCTGGCTTTGTATCTGCCTCTGTTTCACGCGAGAGAAGCAACGCTCTTGTCATTTGCTGACCATCTGTTTTTTGTGCGCCTGGCGCAACTCTTATCTTACCTTGAAAAACACCTCTCGCTCTATCATCTAAAACTCCTCTTATAACCTGCTCTGATTTGCAGTTAGCAACATTGTGGTATAACCTTGTTGTGATATCCATGTGCTGGTCTTGGCACCCGAGATAAACTGAAGATAAATGACACGAAGCATTCTCTCCATCTAAATTTAAATGCGTCTCAGCGCGAGAAATATCGCCGCCACTAGATAGAGAAAAACTGCTATAATAAGAGCCAGTATTCTGATTGACTAAGCTTAACCCAAGTTGAGAGGAGTCCAATTCAGCCACCTGGCATCTTACATGGTCACAAACAGCGCCGTTATCAAGTTGTAGAATTACAATCGGAGCCGATAATCCGTTTTTACTAGCATGTGTTTCCAAAATTGCTACTTCTGCATCTTTGGCAACACGTATCATCACTAGTGGGTGAGAGGATTGATTTATTAACCCTCCAACAAAAGACAAATCAATAACTGACATATGTTCAGTTTCAGATGCATCTATATCTACTAGAATAGCAGACTGCATTGCGCCTAGCGTTAAATTGAATACTGGATGGTGTGAGAGTGGAGCCTCATTGAGGTATGCCGTGGCGTCATCATCTTCAATCAGGTTACTTATGACAATATTTGAATTATTTGCAGCTGACATCTCGAAATCATAGACTCCGTTTCTGAACACAATACGGCACGCCCCTTGAATAGAGGGTGCTATTTTATGGCTAGAGATATCCCCTTGCGCAGTTAACGCAATTTCCAAAGGCTTTTTAAGCATTTGTAAAAGTGAGGTAAATTTCCAATCTTCATTTTTAGAAGAGGGCCAACCCATTTTAACAAAATTATCTATATGTGTTTTCTGCCAGTTATTTTTTACTTCTAATTGACTAAGCTCAGGCAGCATCATCTATTCCAGCATATCCATTTTCTTCGACTTCTAACGCAAGTGACTTATCGCCAGACTTAACAATCAAACCACCCGATAATATATGAACTTTATCAGGCACGATATGCGACAACAATCTCTGATAATGAGTTATTACAAGCATAGAACGCAGTGGATCACGAATGGAATTTACCCCTTGTGAAACAATTTTCAAGGCATCCACATCCAGTCCAGAATCTGTCTCGTCTAAAATCGCCATAACCGGTTTTAATAATGCCATCTGTAGAATTTCATAGCGTTTTTTCTCACCACCAGAAAAACCGACATTTACAGCTCTTTTAAGCATATCGTCAGCGATACCCAATTTCACCGCCTCAGCTCTAACCATCTTAACAAAACCCAGTTGATCCACCTCCTCCTTACCTTGCTCGCGAAGACGTGCGTTAACTGACGCACGCAGAAATGACATACCTGACACACCCGGCAACTCTACAGGATATTGAAAGGCGAGAAATAAGCCAGCACGTGCGCGCTCATCTGCTTCAGCTTCAATAATAGATGTGCCGTTTAATAGAATGTCCCCGCCTGTAATTTCATAGCCAGCGCGGCCAGATAACACATAAGAAAGTGTACTTTTTCCAGAACCGTTGGGTCCCATTATGGCATGAACCTCCCCTGCATTTATACTCAGGTTAATGCCGTGAAGTATCTTCTTGCCATCCACGCTCGCTGTAAGCTCTTTAATTTCTAATATAGACATATTAGCCAACAGACCCTTCCAGCGATATCCCAATCAGCTTTTGTGCCTCTACCGCAAATTCCATCGGAAGCTCTTTCATCACCTCCTTACAAAATCCGTTAACAATAAGAGAAACCGCATCTTCTTCCAAGATGCCTCGTTGCAAACAATAAAACAGCTGTTCCTCAGAAATACGAGATGTCGTTGCCTCATGTTCTATTTTTCCGCTAGGATTGCGAGAAACAATATAAGGAACCGTATGGGCACCGCATGTCTGCCCCACTAACAATGAATCACATTGGGTAAAATTACGCGCTGTTTCGGCCGTTCTGTGAATCTCAACAAGACCTCTGTAGGTGTTCTGTGATTTTCCTGCGGAGATTCCTTTTGAGATTATTGTGGATTTACTTCCCTCCCCAAGATGGATCATCTTAGTACCTGTATCTGCCTGTTGCGCCCCGTTTGTAACAGCAACAGAATAAAACTCTCCTATTGAGCCTCTGCCTGTTAGAACACATGATGGATATTTCCACGTAATGGCCGAACCTGTTTCGACCTGCGTCCAGCTAATTTTTGACCTGTCCCCTTTACAGGCGCCTCTTTTTGTAACGAAATTGTAAATTCCACCCTTTCCTGTTTCATCACCTGGATACCAATTTTGAACAGTAGAATATTTAATTTCCGCGTCTGTAAGGGCTACTAATTCCACCACAGCAGCATGAAGCTGATTTTCATCTCTTTGAGGTGCGGTACAGCCCTCAAGGTAACTTACATAACCCTCATCCTCAACGATTATAAGGGTACGTTCAAACTGACCTGTATTTTTTTCATTTATTCTGAAATAGGTTGAAAGTTCCATCGGGCATCTCACTCCTTTTGGAACATATACAAAAGAGCCATCGGTAAAAACAGCACAATTAAGAGCAGAAAAATAATTATCTGCAACCGGAACAACAGAGCCTAGATATTTTCGAACTAGTTCTGGATATTGCTGAATTGCTTCTGATATTGGACAAAAAATTACCCCTACTTTGCTCAACTCCTCTTTGAACGTTGTAGCAACAGATACGGAATCAAAAACCGCATCTACCGCGACACCAGCCAGCATCTTTTGCTCATTTAGCGGAATTCCAAGCTTTTCGTATGTCGCCAGTAATTCGGGGTCTACCTCATCTAAAGAATTCAGCTTGTCAACAGATTTCGGCGCGGAATAATAATATATATCATTATAATCAACGGGTTCTATAGCTAGCTTTGACCATTCAGGTGTGGGCATTTTGAGCCAATGACGGTAAGCCTTAAGACGCCAGTTTAACATCCATTCAGGCTCATTTTTCTTTGCAGAAATGAACCTAATTATCTCTTCGTTCAAACCCTTAGGAGCTTTTTCAGATTCAATGTCAGTTACAAAACCATACTTGTATTTGCCAGTGGCTTCTTCGACTGCTGTAATTGTTTCGACGGTAGCAACCATTTATCCTTTTTCCATTTCAGTTAATCCAGTATTATTGACTATACTATCATTTATTGCAGAGAATTTACGTAACATGCCTGTTGGCAGTAACTTGGCTACATCTCGCAAATTTTCAAGAGATATAGGGACTTTAACTTGATTAATTTTTTTTTTGTCATAACACTCAATACTGTATGCTAACTGTTTCATCAAAAAATTTGCCATCGTGATGGATTTCAATGTTTTAACCCTGTTTAAATTTTGTAACATCTTTGCAAATCTTATGATTATGTAATTATCATGTAAGAACATGACAAGTTATCACATTGTTGTAAGTCTTTATTTTCCAACAGCCATCATGGTACGCGATTTTGACGTATAAGAACAGCGCAAACAAATTATTGCTAAAAATTCGATTTCGCGATCAGTTAAACGCTTCGCGCCGCAAGGTATATTTCCCATCTGAAATCCCATCAAAAACATCATCAACATCTGGATGACTAACGGGTCCATTTTCTTTATCAGTCTGAAGGTTTTGTTGACTCACATAAGCGGCATAAAAACTATCAGAGTTCTCTGCCAACAAATGATAAAATGGTTGCTCTTTTTCTGGCCTTACTTCTTCGGGTATTGCATCATACCATTCGTCAGTATTATCGAATTCTGGATCTATATCCACTATTACGCCACGGAAAGGGTAAAGTCGGTGCTTAACGATATCTCCAATGCTGAATAGCGGTTCAATATTTATAATAGCCTTGTAATTGGACATTATCACTATACCCTGTTTACGTTCTTGTAACTTCTAAAAAATTAGCCCGAGTCAAATTGAATCTTTTGGCTGAATGACCTGCCTGCCACGATACATACCAGTTTTTAAATCGATATGGTGTGGGCGGTGCAATTCACCTGTAACCTTATCTTCGATATACTCATCATTTTTAATGGCATCGTGAGCGCGACGCATGTCTCGCTTTGATTTCGTAATTTTACTCTTTGGAACTGCCATTTTAATCTCCTTTAAGTTACCCCTAACGTCTGACTGGGACCACAAATCTCCTCATTTACGACTTGGAGATTTGTGAAAAAGATGGTGGAGCCAGACGGGATCGAACCGACGACCTCCTGCTTGCAAAGCAGGCGCTCTCCCAGCTGAGCTATGGCCCCTCACAAACAACGACATTTTCGAATGTGAAGTGTTGCGTTTATGATAGATAGACTGGTTAAGGTCAAGTCTAAATTAAACTCTTCTGATCAAATAATTATTTTTTTTGATAAATTATATTCAGCACCAAATGTGCAGCCATTTTTTTAAAGAGCCAAAATATGCTGAAGGATATTTTAGCTAGACTATTGCAGCACACTTTGTAGTAAATAAATAAATCATAAGATTCCTTACAGAGACTTTAAAAATACAACAATACAGGCATAAATTTATAGAAAAATAATTATTTCTTTGATAAATTATAGTAATTAATTGACAAATAACACAACGCCCACAAGGTAATAATGAGCAAACTTGATAAAATAGATAAAACCATTCTTTCAGTGCTACAGGAAAATGCAAGGATTACTAATTTAGACATTGCTAAAAAAGTTGGTTTATCTGCGTCTGCATGTCTGAGGCGTGTGACTTCACTTGAGAAATCAGGCATCATTCAATCCTACAATGCCGAATTCGATTTATCAAAGCTTGGTCACGATGTTCTTGTTCTAGTGCGCATAACCTTGAAAGGTCAGTCTGCTGCAATGATGTCAGAATTTGAAGAAGCAGCGAAGCAAATACCCCAGATACTAGCCTGTTTTCTAATTGCAGGTGAAGAGGATTATTTGCTCAGAATTGCTGCGAAGGATGTAACCGATTATGGCAAAATTCATGCAACTAATCTTTCTGCACTTCCAAATGTGCTTAGAATGGAAAGCAATTTTGTCTTGAGGCCCGTTTTTAATCGTGGATTGGACGCCAACACCTTCTGAGTTCAAGTTGAGACCTATTTCCCTCAAACAATATTTTCCGCTAGGAATTTAAGGCTGTTGAATAACGCTTGATTGCTGCTATTTTTTTCTCAAATTGTAACCAATCATCATTATCGGAAATTGCTGCCCAGAGCCTCTCTGTCTCGTCTATTATCAAGCTACTTTCCAATGGTTCATCAAAATAACGTGGTCGTTGTTTTTGCCGTGTAGGAAGCTCTTTTAGAAGCTTTAATAATGGGCGCAACGCTTCAGGTGCTGATAATATTTGATGAATGTCAAACCCTGCGTAAAAAGTATGAAAAAGATTATCAAGGCTGATTTTACTACTTGCAGTCGTGCTGAAAAAACAACGATACAAATTCCTCAGCTTTTGCTTCTGAAACTGGTGCTGCACCAAATCTCCAGCAAAGTTTGGCGAATAAGGCTGATTGAATTGCAGGATAAAAGTTTTGTAATGTTTTTTCTAACTCCTCAGCTGAAACAAATTCTGTAAAGCAGTCAGCAAGCCGGCATAATGCCCATAAAGCAGCTTCGGGCTGCTTACCATAGGCATATCTACCCTCATGATCAAAATAGGCCGCCGTAAAATTAAAGTCCATTTTATCAAGAAACCGCCATGGACCATAATCAAAGGATTCGCCAGTTAAATTAAAATTATCGGTATTTAAAACTCCATGAACAAATCCGGCAGCCATCCACCCCGCTACCATTTCCGCAACACGAATAATGAGAGATTCTAACAGCCCTATCAGGAGCTCTTCTGGCTGGCTTTGTGAGTTAATGTCTGGATAATAATGACGAGCTACATAACGGGCTAATTTGAGGGTTTCTTGAGGTTGGTTTAAATATGCAAGGCGCTGAAAACTTCCAATTCTAATATGACTATGTGATAATCTTACAAGAACGGCTGCGCGCGTCGGGGATGGCTCATCATTTCGTTGCAACTGCTCATCAGTTTCAAAAACACTTAAAATTTTGCAGCTATTAACACTTAATGTATTAAGATATTCACTCGCTAGAATTTCCCTTACAGCGCCTTTCAGAGTAAGTCTTCCATCTCCACTTCTGGAGAATGGCGTTGTTCCTGTGCCCTTTGTGCCTAAATCAAGGAGTCTGTTTGTTGTATCTTCTCTGAGCTGCGCATATAAGAATCCTCTTCCATCACCTATTTCCGGGTTATACATTCCGAACTGATGACCATGATAACAAAGCGCTAGTGGCGTTTTGAAACTATCTGGAAATGGCATGAATGCGCCGAAGTAAGACTCCCATTGCTTGTCGCTCAGCGTGTCTAATGATACAGATTTAGCAGCTTCCTGATTCCTATATCTTTTTGTAAGGCTACTGAATTTCGCCGCAGTGACTTTGGCAAAAAAATTTTTGCCTAGCATTTCATGGAGCGTAACTGGCTTCATTTCTTCACCTTATTAGAGTAAAAATTTAATGAAATCACAGAGCGTACATATTTCCCTAAGGAGCTACTAAGGCAATTATATTATATTAGCTCAAGCAGATATCCAAAAACTGTAAAAATCTAACGCCGAAGTTCTATTACGTTAGTATTTGCGTATATTTCATCCAGCTTTCCGCCAAGGATATACTCCGCTATAAAATTCCCAAAATGGATTATCTCGTCATTAAAGCGTGTGCCCTTAGTAGCTTCGATGCCTGAAAACTTCTCAGTTTGGTGTCTGACAATTGATAAATCAGACAAACCCGGCGCAATAACGACATCCAACTCGCTTAATGCATCTTTAAGTCGGCTATAATTTCTTTGTTGATGAGGAATACGGTTTGGTACAACAATTATATGAGGGGTCATAGCGCGTGATGAATCTTTTCGGTCTTGTATTTCCTCAATAAAATCTCTCGTTGGTCGAATGTCTCCCCAATTAATGGACACTGGTACTAATAAACAATGGCACATCATAGCAATTTGGCAAATACTATCTGGCTTTCCAGCAGAGGTGTCGATTAGGAGTAAATCGTTTGCAGAACTTAAATGGTTTCTAACAATAGTATCCACTGTTACAACGTTTACAGCATCGTACCTATCCCCGATTGGCAGATGCCTTAATTGCTCAAACCTCCCGTCAGTACCCAGCATTTCAAAACAACTGCCCTGAACATCTGTATCTATCAATGAGAGCGAACGCTTCTTATGATATTGCCTAAAATAGTCAGCAAGATAGCAGGTGAGCGTGCTTTTGCCCACACCTCCTTTCATATTGGCCACCATAATAGCAGATCCCATGATACCACTCCAAAGGATAAAAATTATAAATATTTTAAAACAGTCATCACTATCCATTAGGATAATAAACTTGTCACTTGATTTTTTTTCCAACTAGAAAAATCGGCCGAATCACTTAGAATTACGAGCGTAAAACAACAAAAATGCTCTTTTACTAGTCAAACAGCTTTGCTGATTCTACCAAAATCTCTCCTTTTTTATATAATTCTTGCGTTTTTGTAAAATAATCCAGCGAGCCAATCTCGCCAGATTTGAAATCTTTTCTCACGCCGAGCATTTCTTGTTCTATTGTTGCTAGTTCAACTGAAACGTCTATTTTTTTATCGCCGGAAACTATTGCGCTAAGTGGCGCGACATTAGGTTCAATAGCATCTTTTTCGGTTTTTTTCTGTTCCTCTTCCCCTATTCCATCAACGTTCACAACTTCTTCCGTATCAGCACTTCTTCTGTTTATTACGAACCCGTTATCTAACTCATAAATATTCGGCTTTTCTGATACTTTCAAATCATCCTGTATCACGGCATCAGATGGCTCAATCGGCTGAGTAACATCGTTAACATCATTAACATCTTTAGTTTGATTGACTGTATTTTCAGAAGAATTGTCTGCCGAAGCAAGTGAAGGCACATGTTCAGATAATGACCGTGATATTAGGTTTGGAGTTTCATTG
>MDTB01237672.1_pt1 | contig 13950 bp, 15 predicted proteins | sample 811161 | NCBI WGS metagenome assembly MDTB01 (sample SAMN05326650, study PRJNA326480) | marine metagenome | isolation source: seawater | place: Mediterranean Sea | collected 2009
GGCGATGTTATTGCCCACCCCCGCCGAATACACGACGCTGGTGGAGGTCAATACTTCAGGGACAATACTCCACACACCAGAACGCGCGCCATAGGATACAAACCGACACTGTTGATCCACATAGATTCCGGCCTTGGTCAACCTGCGCCTTCTTAGAATCTGCTTAATACGTCGAAATGCCATCTTGTGATGAATCAGCGCAATTGCCGATGTACGCTTGTGCAGATCCGCAGCCGCACACCACCATCAAAGACCGAAACCGCTCGTCGTGGCCTACGAGCTTTGTGTAAGGCGACCATTTACCCAGACACGTCTGATGTCAGACGGTGAGACGTTGTAGATCAGTTCCTGCACAAAGTCTTCGCCGATCGTACTGGAATTTGAAAATGAGGCACGATTCGTTGCGCGGTGATGATCAATCAGGATTGCATCAAAGTGCTGTCCTTTTTCAAATTTTCCGACCGGAATATCCAGAACCTGTGCCCCTCCTGCCGTGGCTACCCAAAGCGCCTCCCGAAAATCGATCCGCGAAGTGGAACGACCGCGATCTAGTGATTCAATTTCTGGATCAACACCTTCCTCAAGCATCCGCGAAGCCGCAATGGCAAAACGGGCATTTTCGAAGATTGAAGGACTGGGCCCGCCTGAGATATCCGTTCCCATGCCAACGCTTACACCGATATCCAGCGCCTGCCTTAAAGGAAACACTGAATTAGCAAAGTACGCGTTCGAGATCGGACAATGGGCGATGCCAGTGAACGCGCTCTTCATGAGTTCCATATCAGTCGGGGAAACAAAATTACAATGGGCCAGCACGGAGCCACGCTGGAGCAATCCTAGCTCGGAAAGTGCGGCAGTATCACTTTGCCCGTACCGCTCAAGAACAAACTGATGCTCCCAGTCTCCCTCGGAGCAGTGTGTCTGTACGCGACAGTCCATCTGGTCAGCGATGCGTCCAAGTTCTATCAATGCAGTATAACTACAACTTGGAATAAACCTCGGGGTGACCATCGGCTGAACCAGGGCGGCATCATTGCCCGACAGATTACGAACAAACTCAATGAACCCCTGCGTTTCGTCAATTGCCTGACCAGTAGATGAATCTCGGTAGTAATCAGGGCACTGATCCGGATCATCCATGACCACCTTGCCAACAAATGCCCGCTGCCCCGCATCCAGGCATGCCTCAGCCAGAACCTGACTTGCCTGCATATGGATTGTGGAAAAATAAACCGCAGTGGTGGTCCCGTTGGCCAGCAGCGTGGCAACGAGATCCGGATAGACGCGGCGAGCAAGATCAGCATCGTGAAACCGTGATTCTAGCGGAAAGGTATAAGCGTTGAGCCACTCATCAAGCGGGAGGTGTAAGGCCCGTCCGAGCTGCGGCCACTGGGGTGCATGGACATGGAGATCGACCATACCCGGGAGGAATAGCGAATTTTCTCCAGACCGACATAGCGCACCTGAGGCTTTGGCCTGATCAAAGGCCTTCTGGAAATCAACGTCTGAATCACTCAGGACATCAGTGATGACACCCGCATGATCGATGAGGACCAGCGTGTTATCGAGAATCTCGATCGACCCTCGACAAGGGGTGTGTACAAAGCGTCCGTAGAACGCCTTTAACTCCAGAATCGGGGGGCCGTTGCGTGGGCCATTTTCAGTCATCCGCACACAATCTATTCTTGGTCTTTCTAATCATAGAGCCTCGGTATCGAGGATCTGAAGGGTAATCCAGCGTGCGACGATGGCCGGCTTGGGCTGGCCCTCAATCTCAACTGTTACATCGTAGGACAACAGCCACTGATCTGGCTTTCGCTCAACAGCATCGGCGAGAACAAAGCGCCCGCGAACCTGCGATCCGCTCTGGACCGGATTCAAAAATCGCAGTTTTTCAAAGCCATAGTTAATGCTGACCTGTGCTCCCTCAAGCGCAACCGCCGCCTGAATTGCAAAATTCGACAAAAGCGAAAGGACCAGAAATCCGTGGGCGATGGTGCCCTCAAAGCCTGCCTTCTCTTTCGCTTCGTCAGGATTAATATGAATAAACTGAAAATCCTCGGTACATGCTGCAAAGGCGTTGATACGCGACTGGTCTATGGTTATCCAATCTGAAACACCGGTCTCGATTCCTATCAGGTCGCTCAATTCTGTCGGCGACACGGGGACTCTTGGCATGACGGAAAGCCCCGGCTTAGCTCGCCAGATGGCGAACACCCTGGTCAAGGCCTTCCAGTGTAAGGGGATACATATGATCTTCCATCAGTTCCTGAATCAGACCGATTGACTGGGTATAGCCCCAGTGCGCCTTGGGCGTTGGATTAAGCCAGATGACTTTTTCGAAATTTTCCTTGAGCCGCCCCATCCAAGTGACTCCGGCCTCGCGGTTCATGTACTCCACACTGCCACCAACACTTACCACTTCATAGGGCGCCATTGAGGCATCACCCACGATGATGACCTTGTAGTCGTTTTGATAGGTGTGCAAGACATCCCAAGTAGGGATAGTTTCGTTTCGGCGCCTTTGATTGTCACGCCAGAGAAAATCGTAGAAAAAATTATGAAAGTAATAATAGTCCAGATGCTTGAACTCGCTGCGCGCCGCGGAAAAAAGTTCCTCGCAGGTCCGCACATAGGGATACATCGATCCGCCCACATCGAAAAACACCAACACTTTAACCGCGTTATGACGCTCGGGGACCATACGAATATCGAGTAATCCGGCATTACGCGCAGTCGACCGGATAGTATCGTCCAAGTCGAGTTCTTCTTCAGTCCCACTGCGGGCGAACTTGCGCAGTCGCCTGAGTGCCAGTTTGATACTGCGTGTACCAATCGTGATCGAATCGTCTAGATTGCGATAGTGCCGCTCCTCCCAGACTTTCACCGCGCTTCGGTTGCGGCTTTCTCCGCCTACCCGGATTCCCTCTGGGTGATACCCGCTGTTTCCAAATGGCGACGTTCCCCCAGTGCCGATCCATTTGCTCCCACCCGAGTGGCGCTTTCCTTGCTCTTCCAGGCGTTTGCGAAATTCCTCCAACAACTTTTCAAGACTACCGAGCGATTGGATCTTGGCTTTTTCTTCATCAGTCAAATATTTCTCAAGTTCAGCACGCAGCCAGTCTTCCGGTATCAATGCGTTAATGATGTCATCAATACTTTCCATCTCCTTGAACCACGCACTGAACGCCCGGTCAAAACGGTCGAAGTACTTCTCGTCCTTGACGAGACATGCCCTCGACAGAAGATAGAAGTCATCAACAGAAGCAAACGCAAGCCGCGCCTGCAGCGCCTCCAGCATCATCAGGTACTCTTTGACCGAGACCGGGATGCCGCATTGCTTCAGGGTTTGGAAGAAACTGATCAGCAAGGCATGAAATTCCAGAGCAGACTAATTGTTAGGGCTTTCCCGCCGCGCCATGAATGCCAGCCGCTGCAGCATATGCACATCCTGCTCATTTTTGAGCAAAGCCCCATACAGCGGAGGTATCGCCTGGCTGGGATCGCGCGATTTCAGAATCTCTTCAGGGATGTCGTCCGCCATCAACAGTTTCAACCAGTCAATCAACTCAGAAGTTGATGGCTTCTTCTTGAGCCCAGGCACTTCACGCACTTCGAAAAAAACATCGAGAGCCTCCCGAATGAGCGTTTTCCGGATATCGGGGTAGTGCACTTGCACGATCTTTTCCATCGTGGATTTATCTGGAAACGCAATAAAGTGAAAAAAGCAGCGGCGCAAAAAAGCATCGGGCAACTCCTTTTCATTATTGCTCGTAATCACAACAATCGGCCGCTGCTTCGCCGAAATGGTCTCACCGGTTTCATAAACAAAGAACTCCATCCGGTCGAGTTCAAGGAGCAGATCGTTTGGAAATTCGATATCTGCCTTGTCGATTTCATCGATCAGCAATACCACCTGTTCGGTCGAGGTAAATGCTTCCCAGAGCTTGCCGGGACGGATGTAATTACTAATATCTCCCACACGGCCATCGCCCAACTGCGAATCCCGAAGCCGTGATACGGCATCGTATTCATAAAGTCCCTGCTGGGCTTTACTGGTGGATTTAATATGCCAGCGGATCAAAGGCTTGTTCAGGGCTAAGGCAACTTCCTCTGCCAGCATCGTTTTGCCGGTGCCAGGCTCACCCTTGATCAGCAGCGGTCTTTCCAGCGTCACTGCAGCATTGACAGCCATCGCCAGGTCCTCGGTCGCGACATAACGCTCGGTCCCTGTAAAACTCATGAATTTCCCTCCATTTGCGAAGCGCAGATGATAGCAATAATTTGGTGTTTTTCGGCCACGCCGTACTGCCGGTAATGAAATTAGAACTCCGCAGTATCTCGCCGCCCTTCCTGATCATGCAGACGACCCGAATTCAGCCGCAATCGATACACCAATGCTTTTTTCGGGCAAAATCCGCTGACCAGGCCATCACAGGACCTATCATGCTGAAAATTTTTGCCGCGCCCGGAAGTATCGCCCTTGCTTCCGTTATCCTGCTTGAGGAAGTCGAGGCGGACTACGAACTTACCATTCTCGATTTTTCTCGCAACGAACAAAAAGAAGCGGCCTATCAGGCTGTGAACCCCAAGGGTCGGGTGCCGGCTCTCATCACGGAGTCAGGTGTACTTACCGAAACCCCCGCGATTCTTCTTTATATCGCAAGGCGTTTTGGTGCTGATTCTCTTGTCGGCGCCCACGACCCTTTCGTTTTCGCTAAGATTCAGGAATTCAACAGTTATCTTGCTTCGACGGTGCACGTTGCCCACGCGCATCGGCTGCGTGGCTCACGCTGGACCGATGATCCCCAGGCAATTGAGGCACTAAAGAAAAAGGTCCCGGAGTCAATGACGCAGGTGATACGCCTGATCGAAGATGATCTCCTTAAGGGTCCGTGGACACACGGAGAAGCGTATACCATTTGCGACCCGTATCTCTTTACGATCAGTTCCTGGCTTGAGAGTGATGGCGTCGATACGACCGCTTTGCCGCGGCTTATGGCGCATCGCGAAAAGATGCTGGCCCGCCCCGCGACCCAGGCGGTACTTTCACAAATAAATTAGTCCACACCACCGTACAACCTCTCTGAAATCCCCTTGAACGAGAAACCAACCCATGTTTGATGCCAATCTTTTGGGCGAGATCCGTGACCGCTTCCACCATGTAGATCATTGCCCCTACCAGGGTCCGAGAATCTTTTTTGAGAACGCTGGCGGATCGTTGACCCTGAAATCGGTCGTCGAAGTTAACAGCCACCTCTCGTCGATACCGGATAACCAGGGCCGGGATAATCCCGCCTCTCATGAACTCGTGCGGATCATCAATCAGGCGCGAGAAGACATGAAAACCTTCTTTGGCGTCAAAGAGGGCATCGTATTTACCGGCGAGAGCGGAACCGAACTGCTTTTTCGTCTTGTGCGAGCAGCGATCCTGGGCTCTCCGGCCGGAGGCAACGTGGTCGGCAGCACGCTTGAGCACCCGGCCACTGTCAGCGCGCGAACCCGGTGGTGCCCGGTTGCGGACAAAGAGAACATCAGTATTGCCCATGACAAAGAACGGGCGATGGTCACCGCACAGGACTATGCGGCGCGCGTGAATGAAAACACACGGGTCGCCACTATTATTCAGACCAGTCCTGTTACCGGAATGGCTGTTGATGTTGCGGCTGTCGCTAAGGCAATCCGCGCCCGGGCGCCAGAGTGCTTCATTATTGTCGACAGCATTCAACACGCGGCGCACGGCGTCATGGACATGGATACATGCGGCATCGATGCCTGCGCCCTGTCGGGATACAAAGTGTTTTCGCGACACAACTACGGGGTCGCCTGGGCGTCTCCCCGCTTGAGCACCCTCCCCCATGAAAAACTCGACGGCACGGCCGATGATTTCTGGGAACTTGGAACTCGTGATACCGGTGCGTTTGCGACCTTCAGTGAGGTGGTTAACTACCTTGACTGGCTTGGGAGTCAGGTGAGCGACGAACCAGATCGCCGCCGCCGACTGGAGAACGCGGGCCGTGCAATGGCCGCACAGGAAGCACATCTGGTGGATGCAGCCATCAATGGTGTGGAGGACCAAACAGGTATTCGTAACCTGCCTGGCGCCTATATCGTGGGTGGACCGGATAATCCGTGCCGCGAGGGGCTCGTATCGTATGCGTTTTCGCATATACCCTCGGTCGATGTGGTTAGTGGACTCAACGACCGGGGTATCCGAACACATCTACGAAAAGCGGATTACTTCTCAGGGAATATTCTCGATCCGCTCGGGATGGAAAGTTGCATCCGTACTTCTTTTTGCCATTACAACAGCAAGGACGAAATACTCGCACTGCTCAAAGCATTGGCAGAGATTACACAGCACTGACCCGGGCTCTACCGCCTGGCTCTATCGGGTCTCTGGTAAATTGCACAAGACCTGGACTGAACACCAAGGAGATTTACTATGGCTAAGGGATACTGGATGACAGCGTACCGGGAGATTCTCGACGCAGACAAACTTGCCGCTTATGTCGCACTAGCCGCCGATGCAGTGCAGGCAAACGGCGGGCGCTTTCTGGTTCGCGGTGGTCAAATGGAGCCCAAAGAGCACGCTGTGGCAGAACGCACTGTCCTGGTCGAATTTGACAGTTATGCAGATGCGCTGGCAACTTATTCGTCACCAGCTTATCAGAAAGCGCTTGAAGCTCTGGACGGCGGAGTAGTACGCGACCTTCGTATCGTCGAGGGCGTCGACTGATTATTCTGAAATATCGAACGGGCGTCGCTTGATGACTCAAGTTACAGTCATTGGTGGAGGCATCATCGGTGTGTGCAGCGCGCTTGCGCTGCAACGGGAGGGCATTGCGACGACGCTGATCGAGCGAGGCAGCATCGGGGGCGAAGCTACGTTCGGTAACTGTGCGCTAATGGCGCTCAGTGAAATCGTCCCCCTCGCCAAGCCAGGCGTCATGAAGAAACTACCGGGTTGGATTCTGAATCCGGAAGGACCACTCGCAATCCGCCCCGGCCATCTGCCTGCCGCCCTGCCGTGGCTGCTTAAGTTTTTGCGTAACGCCAGACCGCAACGGGTCGCACAGATCTGTCATGGACTGGGCACACTGACAGCGCTTGCCCAGGAAGATTTCGACGAAGTCATTGAAGCCGCGCAGATCGAAGATATCTGGGCCGAAAACGAGGTGCTTTACCTCTACGACAAAAAAGAGCAGTACCTTGCAGACGAGTTCAGTTGGCAGCTTCGCGCCAACGAGGGTTACCACGCAACTGAGCTTGAGGGCAGCGCGCTCGCCGGGGTGGAATCCGATGTAGATACTGACGGCAAGTTTGGTCTGATTGCCCACGGCTGGAGGTCATTCACGGATCCCCAGCGGCTCACCCGCGAACTTGCCGGATACTTCACCCGACTTGGGGGTGAGATCCTGAACGCTGAGGTCAGCCGGATTGAAAATACCCGTTCCAAGCAGAGGCTTCTTCATTTCACCGATGGCTCGCGGCGGGACGTGAGCAAACTGGTGATTGCGGCCGGCTGCTGGGCAGGCCAGCTACTGAAAGATATCGGTATCAGCATTCCTCTGGCACCGCTGCATGGTTATCACACTGACATCGCAGACAGCGGAGTGTCGCTGTCACGGCCCGTACTCTATGCAAGCGGCGGTTTTGTGAATACCCCGGTGGAAAGCGGCCTTAGGATCGCGGGCACCGTCGAGATCGCACCACTGGATGCTAAGCCTAACTTCCGGCGCGCCGAAATTCTGGTGAAAAAAGCTCAGCGAAGCCTTTTCCCGGGGCTGAAACATACTGATGGCTCACAATGGATCGGCGCCCGCCCGTTCATGCCGGATACCCTGCCTGTGATCGGGCCCGCACCCGGTGTCGAAGATACCTGGCTGGCCGTTGGGCATGGACAACTTGGTGTGACCATGGGGCCGACAACAGGAAAACTCGTCAGCGCCATGATTACTGGTCGATCGCCAGTTGTCGATCTCACGCCCTACCGGGCAGATCGGTCCTATGCCTGACCGCATCTGCAACAGATCCTGACAGAATCAACGCGACCAAAACAATAGGTTATTTAAAGGAGAAAAAATTTTGGGGAAAGTATGTGTGATCACGGGCGTCGGCCCAGGAAATGGCGCCTCATTCAGCAGGCGGTTTACGGAGGAAGGTTATACGGTTGTCATGCTCGCCAGAAACGCCGCCTACCTTGAAGCACTTGCGGGCGAGATTCCCGGATCTGTCGCAATGGAATGCGATGTCCGCAAGCCTGAAGCCGTCAAGAGTGTGTTTGCGCGTATCCATAAAGAAATAGGCGCTGTCGATACACTCCTCTACAACGCCGGCGCTGGTGAGTGGGCTCCGATCATGGAAACCTCGATGGAGGGTATGCTTTCCTCCTGGACCACCAACACCCTGGGTTTAGTGATGTGTGCTCAGCAGGTGATTCCCGCGATGACCGAGAAGGGAGAAGGCAATATCATGGTCATTGGCGCGACAGCGTCCTTAAGAGGCGGCGCCCGATCCACAGCGTTTTCCTCCGCCAAAGCCGCGCAGAGAAGCGTTGCCCAATCAATGGCGAGAGACCTTGGTCCCAAGGGGATCCATGTGGGTTATCTGATCATCGACGGCATTATCGATCTTGAGCGCACCCGAAAACGTATGCCCGACAAGTCCGATGACTTTTTCATGCGGCCGGATGCCATTGCCGACAACGTCTACGCGATGACCCAGCAGGACCGCTCCGCGTGGGCCTTCGAGATCGATCTTCGCCCCTATGGCGAACGATGGTAGCGGCAGGACTCAGTCAGATTCTTGCGCCCAGCGAATAGCGTCTTCCAGACGGTCATCTCCCCAGAAGAGCTCACCGTCGACAACGAACGACGGGCTGCCGAAAACTCCGAGCGTCTGTGCCCGCACGGTCTGCTCAAGATAAGCAGCTTCAATGTCGGAACTATTTGCAAGGTCAAGCACGCGGGAGAGATCCTGGCCGATTTCTGACAGGGTATCTGGCAGATTAGGCTCCCCGCCGGCTTCCTGCCCGTCGAGAAACCATCTTCGATAGGTCGCGCGAACATAGTCCTCGCACCAGCCTTCGCGCATAGCCAGCACCGCGACCCGATTAGCAAGATCAAACTCTCCCAGCGGGTAAGGCGCTGGCACCCTGGCTGAAAACCCATACCCTTGAGCTCGGCGTTCGATATCGCGCCACATGTAGTCGACCTTAACCTGTTTGCTCGGTGGAAACGGAACATTGTCCATCTGCCGCATGATGCTGCGAACGCTGAAGGGCTGCCATGAAAACGACGCACCCGTCTTTTTTGCGACCCCGACAATGCGCGTCACCGAAAGATAAGTATAGGTGCTGCCAATTGAAAACCAGAACTGAATTTGTTTCATGCTTAACCTTTAATAAATAAGCTAGGTAATATGACGAAAAATTATCGACCGGATTTCTTATGTTAACAATATTATCCCCTGAAACGTTTAAAACTATCCCATGGAAAAACGGCTTAGGTCATACAACTGAATTAGCCATTAATAGCGGCGGAAATTTAGATAACTTTAATTGGCGATTAAGCATCGCCAGCGTGGTAAATGATGGCGATTTTTCGAATTTTTCAGGTTACCAGCGAAACTTAGTATTGATAGAGGGCGAAGGACTGATATTAGATCATCGTAATGGCGATATTGACGAGCTAACGAATCTATTAGACATCGCCCATTTTGATGGCGGTAGTAAAACCCACGGTAGTTTAGTTAACGGCGGTATCAAAGACTTCAACATAATGACCAATGAAAATTCATTTACTGCTGAAGTTAATTGCTATGTAAAACAACACAGCGCTAACTTTGCGTTAATTACTAACAAGTTAATTTTTGCTTATAGCCTAACAAATGAAATGAACATTGGGCATAGCAGTAAACCAATAGCTTCAGTACCTGTCGGCCATCTAGCTCAGTTACAAACTAACCATGTATCCGAAAGTCACCAGCAAGATACGACGGTTATTAGTGGTCAAAATATGATTCTTATTGAACTAATGCCCATAGATTAGCCACAACTCCTAGCCAATTTGCCCGTCTTCAGATATCTAGTCTCGGAAGTTCACGTACTGGAGCGGCAGACCCGTATCTTCGTCTTTCAACAGGGCGATCACGGCCTGCAGATCATCTCGCTTCTTGCCGGATATCCGCAACTGTTCACCCTGAATCGAGGCCTGAACCTTCATTTTGCTCGACTTGATCTTCTTTACCAGCGTTTTGCCAAATGCCGTGTCGATGCCACGGCGAACAGTAATCTTCTGCTGCACCTTACCACCGCCACGCTCTTCAACCTCGCCAGCCTCAAGGCAACCGATGTCGATACCTCGCTTCACCAGTTTGGGCTCGAGAATATCGCGAACCTGGGCGGCCTTGAACTCATCGTCGGCAAAAATGGTGAGCACTGGCTCTGCATACTCGACCCGGGCATCGCTGCCCTTGAAGTCAAAACGATTACTGACTTCACGATTTGTCTGATCAATCGCATTGGCAAGTTCATGCTCATCGACTTCACTGACCACATCAAAAGATGGCATCGTATCTCTCCTGATTGTTTACTTAAGACGCTGCATATCCGCCGTCGACCATATAAACCCCGCCGGTACAGTACGCAGACGCATCGCCAGCAAGATAGACCGCAAGGCCTGCGATATCCTCTGAGATTCCCAGTCGGCCGAGCGGTATGTTGCGCAGAAACCGTTTGAGATTCGCCTCGTCGCTCCACAGCGCCTCACTGAACTTGGTTTTGATCAGCCCGGGGCAGATGGCATTGACGCGGATCCCCTCCTGACCCCAATCCTGCGCCATGGCTTTGGTCAGATTGATGAGCGCCGCTTTACTCACGCTGTACATGCCGATTCCGGCTTCGGGCGTCAATCCTCCAATGGAACTGATATGCATAATCGAGCCGCCACGACGTTCTTTGAGGATCGGATAGGCACGGTTACACAGAAATAGGGGGCCCTTGAGGTTAACGTCAATGATTTTGTCAAAAGCGCGCTCGTCGGTTTTTTGAATGGGGCCGTAGACCGGATTGGTTGCGGCATTATTGACGATAATATCGAGACCGCCATAGGTTGCGACGGACTGCGCCACCAGGCTCTCGATGTCATCCATCCGGCCCATGTTGGCGGCGATGCCAGTGGCTTCAAGTCCATCCGCCTTAAAAGACTGAGCCACCTCCTCCACGGCCTCTGCGCTGCGGCTACTGACGACGACGCTTGCACCGAACTCTGCCATTCCCCTGGCAATCGCCTCACCAATCCCCTTGCTGGCACCTGTCACCAGAGCTACTTTCCCCTCCAGCTCAAAGAGTCGACGAGTCCCCGCTCCACTGCTCATGCCTGCATTCTCCCCATAATGAATGGCCAATCGTTAGACGATAGTCCCGAGGTTCCAGATCCCAATTGGCCAAGTGATGTGGATACTGAGTCTAAATGAGAATCCCCACTTTCGCTCAGGCCGAGTCTTCCATAGGCAGGCCCCTTGGGATTTTCTTCTCCTTGTCAAAAAACGGGAGTGTGACGATCTCACATTCATGATGATCGCCCTCCACATCACGGAGCGTCAGTATCTTGCCGACCCAGTGGTCACCCACATTGGCAGCGTGGTCGAACACCACATAGCCAATACCTTTTTCCAGCGTTGGCGACCAGCAGCTGCTTTTTGTAATCCCCACCCTTTTGCCGTTGTCAAGAATCTCAAGACCTGAGTTCACCTTGCCCTGCTCACTGACATAACCAAACAGCCTGCATCCGGTATTAGCGGTCTGAAGCGCCTGCTTTCCCACGAAATCATCCTTGCCAAAATCGACAAATGCCCCCAATCCCGCATCGAATGGCGTCATAGCGAGATCAATATCAGATTGGTAATCCAGAATCCCGGCCTCGATCCGTCGAAGGCCCAGCGATGCGCTGCCGGAACGTTCGAGTCCAAAACGTTCGCCCACCGCAAAAAGGTAATCCCATAGCGCGCCATGATCGAGCTCGGCATGACCGTAGATCTCGATCCCCACTTCCCCCGTCCATCCCGTGCGCGATACCACAACTTCCTGGCCATCGAAACTGAACATCCCGGCATGAAAATAACCAAACCTTTCGGGCACTTGACCTGGCGCGGCTGCCTTTAGAAACTCAAGAGAATTCGGGCCCTGCACCTGCAATACCCTGGATTGCGGGTCAGCAATGGTGACGTTTAACCCGTCCGACAACGCGAGAAACCACTTGGCGGTATCCCCGTTCGCCTCGACATACCAGAACCGGTCTTCGGCCAGGCGGATCAATACTCCATCCATGACCAGTCCGCCGTGCGGTGCACAAACCAGTGCATAGCGCGCCCGCCACAGCGGCAGGTCGCTGATGCGGCGGCAAAACGCTTTTTCCAAAAGGCGGACCGCGTCAACACCGCAAACCTCTATCGGCCGCTCTGGGATATCGTAAAGCATGATGTTGCGCCGCAGTTTCCAGTACTTCTCAAGGGGATCGTCCTGATCCGCCCCCACAGCTGAAAGGCGGCCGGCATAAACCGAATACATCATGTCATCAGTCAGCCACTTTTCGGCATACGGCGACTGCTCGATTCCTCGACGGAAAATCCGGACGGTGGACGAGGCGCCTGCATGGGGCCCCCGATACACCATATGAATGAGTTCTTCTTTATTCATGTTTTTTCTTCATTTTTGTTAGGACGCATTTGATTTCTACAACTGTTTTTTGGCTTTAAAGATAATCAGTTCATCGATGATTGTATCTGCGCGAATGTATACTGCTTCTATGCATGCGACCAGACTCCTGGACGAACCGATTATTCATCCTGGCATGGATGACCGGATCGGCGCCAATATCAACGGGCCCAGTGTCATCTGCGTTCCAGACTGGGTGGAAGCGCCGCTCGGACGCTACTACCTTTATTTCGCGCATCACAAGGGCGCTTTCATCCGTCTGGCTTATGCGGATGATCTTAAGGGGCCATGGCATATCTATAGTCCGGGGGTGCTGGATGTGTCCGAGTCACTCTTTGCCCCAACCGATCCACCGGAACCCCCACCTGATCAGCGGCCCAGTTGGGCAGATACACTGCCCGGAGGCTATCTCTACGCCCACGTTGCCTCGCCGGATGTGCATATCGATGAGTCCGGGAAAAGGATTCGCATGTACTACCATGGCCTTTTGGATGATGGTGATCAAAAAACTCGAGTAGCCTATTCACAAGATGGCCTGAGTTTCGTGCCGCAGACGCCGTTGCTCGGTCCGCCCTATTTCCGGGTCATTAGATATAAAGAATGGCTGTATGCAACGACTTGGCAGGGGCGCTTTCTTCGCGCCCGTGACTGGGACGGTCCCTTCGAGGTTCAGCGCGACCCGGGGCCCGCCATGCGGCTTTTCGGACCGGACAGCCTCCTTGAGCCACGCCACCCTGCATTGTGGGTTAAAGGTAGCACTCTGCACCTTTTCTTCTCATGCGTAGGAGACTGTCCCGAAAAGATCTATCACTGCCAATGCGAGCTTGGCGATGACTGGGACAGTTGGGTTTTTACGAAACCAAGAATCCTTCTCAGCCCCGAAAAAGGCTGGGAGGGCTCGGATCTGCCGCACAAGGCTTCAGTCCTGGGCACCGCAACGTCGCCGCTGTGCGAATTGCGGGACCCGGGGATTTTTACTCAAGAAGACAAGGTCTATATTCTCTACAGTGGTGCCGGCGAAGCCGCAATCGGTATCGCCCGACTTGACGGTATATGATCAGGCCGCGTCGTCGACCGTGATCTGTTCAAGGGTTTTTGCAAAAAGATCTACCGTCCGGTCGATGTCTTTCAGTTTATCCAGACCAAAAAGGCCGATCCGGAAGGTCCTGAAGTCCGCTGCCTCGTCACACTGCAGGGGGACGCCCGCTGCAATCTGCATGCCAAGATGGGCA
>MDTB01086371.1_pt1 | contig 13949 bp, 9 predicted proteins | sample 811161 | NCBI WGS metagenome assembly MDTB01 (sample SAMN05326650, study PRJNA326480) | marine metagenome | isolation source: seawater | place: Mediterranean Sea | collected 2009
CCAAAAGAATATGTTGATTTAGAGCCGAGTTACCTTCTAGAAGGAATTTTGGATCAAATTGTTAAACAAGAAGTTATGGCACAAAGCTTGGATATTTCTGAAAACCAAATTAAAATTTCATTAGAAAACGAAATAAGATCTCTGAAAGCAAAATATGCTGTAGAAAAAAAAATGCGTGGTTTTCCGGATCCTCAAATAGTACAAAATGCATACAATGAAACAATTTCGTCAGCAGAAAATATTGAAGAATTCAATGCTTCTCATATACTTGTAGAAAGTGAAGAAAAAGCGCTGGAAATACTACAACTGTTAGACGCTGGGGTCGAATTCTCAAAATTAGCACAAGAAGAATCTAGTGGTCCCTCTGGTCCAAATGGTGGCAAATTAGGGTGGTTTGGGTTGGGTCAAATGGTTCCTAAATTTGAAACTGCAGTAATGGTGTTAGAAATTGGAAAAGTAAGTCAACCTGTAAAAACTGAGTTTGGATGGCATGTAATCAAATTAAACGACCGGCGCTTAAAACCGATACCAACGTTAGAGGAGCTTAGACCCGAGTTAGTTCAAAAATTAACCCAAGAACAAATTAATAAAATAGTTGAAAATGCGAGTAGTGAAGCCACAATACAAATGTTTAATAGCAACATCGATGCTTCCTCAATTCTGGATATAGACCTACTAAGTAGTAACGAATAGTTAAAACTGAATTGAATTTCAATGGAAAATAAAATCTCAAAATTTGCCCCAAGTGATGGATTCCCTAAGATGCCGATAATTGATGGTATAGAATTATCTTCAGTTAATGGGAAAATTAGTAAGGGAGCTAAACTAGATCTGTTATTGATTAAGGCTTCAAAAAACTCTACGATCACCGGACTATTTACAAAGTCGAAAACCTGCTCTGCTCCAGTCGATTGGAGCAAAAAAAATTTGAAAAAATTACAAAATACTGAAAAACCAATAGGAATTGTAGTAAATTCAGGAAATGCAAACGTATTCACAGGGTCAATAGGTGAAAATACCGTAAACCAAACAGTTTTATCGGTGGCACAGCAATTAGACACTTCAGCAAAAAATATTTTTGTTGCATCAACAGGAGTGATTGGAGAGGTTTTACCTGCTGAAAAAATAACTTCTCAAATTTCTTCGCTTGAAAAAACTTTAAAAGAAAATGCGTTTCTGAGCGCCGCTGAAGCCATTATGACTACAGATACTTATCCAAAAGGCGTTTGCACTACCTTATCACTTGGCGATACAACGATTAAAATAAATGGTATTGCTAAAGGTTCTGGCATGATTGCGCCCAACATGGCAACCATGCTCGTGTTTATTTTTTCAGATGTTTCTATTGAAAAAGATATTCTCCAAAAAATTATAGCCCGTTGTAATGATATCTCATTTAACTGCATTACCGTAGATAGTGACACTTCTACATCCGATAGTTTATTTATGATAGCGACAGGTAAGGCTAAGATGAACAAAATTGAGAGTTTGAAAGATCCAAGAGCTATCAAGTTAGAAAAACATTTAGCGGGACTAATGCTAGAACTGGCTAAACTTGTTATAAAAGATGGGGAAGGCATAACAAAGTTTATTGAAATCATAGTGAAAGGTGCAAAGAGCCAAAAAAATGCCTATAAAGTAGCAAAGTCAGTAGCAGAATCTCCTTTAGTTAAAACCGCTATCGCAGGAGAGGATCCTAATTGGGGTAGAGTTGTAATGGCTATCGGCAAATCAGGAGTAAAAATTGCAAAAAAAAAAATATCAATATTTTTTGGTAAACATGAAGTTGCATCCAATGGATCAATATCTAAAAATTATAATGAATTAACCGTCTCAAAATATATGAAAAATAATTCCCTGATTATTTCCATTGACCTCGGTCAAGGTGAAAGAAGAACTTCGGTTTACACCTGTGATTTAACTCATGATTATATTTCCATTAATGCAGATTATAAATCATGACTATTCTTTTAGTTTCTGCGGTTGCTTTAGTAGATCCTGATGGACGCGTGCTTTTGTCTCAGAGACCTAAAGAAAAAGCAATGGCTGGGTTATGGGAGTTTCCAGGTGGAAAGGTCGAAAGCAACGAGACACCAGAGACAGCTTTAATTCGTGAGTTGCATGAAGAGCTAGGAGTCCTAACCTCTAATAGTTGTCTTGCGCCTCTAACTTTTGCTAGCCATGTTTATAAGACATTTCACTTATTGATGCCTTTATTTGTGTGTCGAAGATGGAAAGGAACCCCCATGCCTAAAGAAGGTCAAAATCTTAAATGGGTTCACCCTATAGATATGAAATCTTACAGAATGCTTCCAGCTGATATCCCTCTAATTCCAATACTTCGCGATTGGCTATAAAGCATTAAAAGGTTATGATAAGATCATTTAACTATAATCCTCCCAGAGTCCCTCTTGAAATTCTATATATTGACTCAAGTATTGTCGTTCTGAATAAACCTGCTGGTCTCTTAACTGTTCCCGGAAAACCAAAAGATCATTCGGACTGTCTACTCAGCAGATTACGAAAAGAAGTCTTTGGAGCGCTTCTAGTACATAGATTGGATCTAGATACTTCTGGAGTTATAATCTTTGCTAGGACAGGATCAAGCCAAGTACACCTCAACAAACAATTTGAAAACCAAAAAATTTTAAAATCTTACATGGCTCGGGTTAATGGTCATTTATTAAAAGATGAAGATATTATAAATCTACCCATAATTGTGGACTGGCCTAACAGACCAATCCAAAAAATTTGTTTCAAAACAGGGAAAAATGCATCTACTCATTACAAAGTTATCGAACGCGAAAAAGGGAAAAATATTTCACGTGTCAAACTCCATCCAATCACCGGCAGAAGCCACCAATTAAGATTACACATGAAATCTATCGGACACCCTATAATTGGCGATCCACTTTATGCTGACGATGCAACCTTCGCCGCGTCAAATCGGTTAGAACTTCACTCATTCAAAATCGTTATTACTCATCCCAAAACGAAAAAAAAACAAATTTTTTCTTCACCTATTCCATTTTAATTAATTTCATTTTTTGACAAAAATCCATATTGTTCCAGTTTTTTTATACACCGCCTTGTTGCTCCCGAATGTGAATTGTAAAAGGACCTAAGTGACTGATCATTTTGAGGTGTTATATCTTTTCTTGATATTTTATACCACCAATGTTCGTAGAGTTCATCAGGTGTTTCCACTATTTTAATTATGCCTTTTTCCACAGCTTCTACTATTGGGTATTCGATGCCCCAAACGCTTGGACCCACCACAACCGGCTTCTTTAGAGCCAACGGCTCAATTACGTTATGAGAACCTAAGTTGTTAAATGAGTTTCCAATAAAAATATAATCAGAAATTTTAAAATAAAAATTTATTTCACCTAATGAATCCCCCAGAATACCATCAATCTTATCATTAATATCAATATGCTGGTCATGCAATTTTAAATTCTTATCAAGCATTTCCGAACGTTTTATAATATTAAGTCCTGATTTTTTTAAATCTTGACAAATTTTCAAAAAACTTTTTTCATGCCGCGGCACATAAATATAAAAAGGTTTTGGCATTCCTCGTTCTATTGCATTAGTATTCAATCGTTTCATTAATGCAATCAGAATCTCATCTTCACCTGGTCCAGTGCTTCCAAAACAAAAACATAATCTGGAATGTTTTTTTAAACTTGTTTTTTTTAAAAAGATCTCCGCACTTTTTATCTGATCCGAAGATATTTCTTGATCAAAACGCAACTCTCCCATGACTTCAACCGAGTTATTACAAAAAAATTTATATCTAGCCTTATGAATATACGATTTGGCTAAAATCAAATCGAAACTATTAAATAAAGCACCACGGAACCATGGCCACTTCTTGTCCATTAAAAAACTCTTTTCAATATATTGACCCTGGGCGAGAACCAAAGGAATTTTATATTTGGTACACGAGGATATCATTACAGGCCAAAGTTCATACTCTAATATAATAACAAACCGTGGCCTCCACCGACTAATAAATTGATAAAAAGCAAAGTCGTACTCCAATGGCAAGTAAACCAAATGGATTTTTTTGGCATTTATATATGAACAAAATACTTTTTGTGCCTCGTTACGACCCGCTGGCGTTATTGTTGTGAGTAAAACTTTTTCAGACCTCTGCAAAAGAGCTCTTATAAGAGGAACACACGCTCTAAACTCACCCAAACTAACAGCATGGATCCAAATAGGATCCTTTGTGGTGCGCACTCTGTTGTCAAAACCAAGCCGTTCTCCTAAATTCTTCCTATAATTTGGTTCTCTTATTGACCGTTTTAAAAAATAAAAAATCACTATTGGAAAAAAAAGTAACCATATAAATTTATAAAAAAACAAAAAAGTTCGAGTTGTAAAATTATAAGGATATTTGTTTGTCAAAAATTTATTCGCCCAATATTCAGTATCGTTAGAAACACAGTTGCCTTACTCAAAATAAAAATGCAATAAAATTCATATAAAAACATAAAAATTAAATAAAATTTCAACAATTCCTAATTTTATGTTTTATGATTAGAAATTGATAAAAATTGAGGACTTAGAATGAATTGGATTTCTATAATCCCAGTCAGGGCAGGATCGAAAGGCTTGACCAATAAAAATATTCGATCTGTCTGCGGAAAACCTTTATATCGATATACAGTAGATTTTGCACTCAATGCAGGAGCAAAAAAAATATTTATTAGCACCGACATCGAAGAGATCCTCTCTTTAACTCCGGAAGAAAATATAGTTATTACCAAACGGAATAAAAAGCTATGCCAAGATCATACCAAGATGTCATCCGTGATATTAAATTTTCTCCAAAGCGAAGAAGGAATTAAAATTGATGATGATCAAACTATCGTACTATTGCAAGCGACTTCTCCATTAAGAAAACAATCAGACGTTCAAAAAGGTTTGAGTATCTTTACAGAATCTAAAGATTTAGACTTGTTAATGGGGGTAACCGAAGCAGATAATGGTGCATTAAAATATGGGTTTGTAAATGACAAAACGTTTAAACATATTTCCGACCCAAACCTATGCTTCGAAAATAGACAGAATTTACCAAAATTATATAAACCATCCGGTTCCTTTTATATTTTCAAAGCAGGTTGGTTTCGAGCAAACAAAACCTTTGCTACCAATGCTACCGGCGCCATCATAATTTCTAGTGAATACGCTATAGATATCGACCAATTAGAGGATATTGAACATTTTGAGAGGGTCTTGAAAGATGGAAAGGGTTTAAAATGAAAATTTCAGATAGAACTATATCCAATAAAACTCGTCCTCTTATCATTGCTGAAATAGGTATTAATCATGGTGGGAATTTATCCGTTGCAAAAAAAATGGTTAATCTTGCATTTTCGGCGGGTTGTGAGGCTATAAAACACCAAACCCATTTTATTGAAGACGAAATGACCGATAAAGCAAAAGAAATTTTTCCTCCCAACGCCAACATTTCTATTTGGGATATAATGAACAATTGTAATCTTTCTCAAGATGCCGAAATCGAACTAAAAAACTATACTGAAGAACTGGGAATGATTTATCTTTCAACGCCATTCTCTCGAAAAGCTGCAGATTTTTTAGCTGAAATTGGAATTCCAGCATTTAAAATAGGGTCGGGTGAAGCCGATAATCTACCTTTAATTAAACATATTACAAGTTTTGGAAAACCGGTAATACTCTCAACGGGCATGCAAACAATTGACTCGATTAAAACATCCGTCAATATACTTTCTGATTCAAAAATTGATTTTGCTCTTCTAGAATGTACTAACCTATATCCCTCACCACCGGAAAAAGTCTCGTTGAGCGGTATAAACGATCTACAAGAAGCCTTTCCAAACGCATTGATCGGTTTTTCTGACCATAGTATTGGGCCAGAAATGGCACTTGCTGCAGTTGCGATGGGGTCTTGTATTGTTGAAAGGCACTTTACCGACTCTCGGTATAGAAAAGGACCGGACATCGCGTGCTCAATGGACCCAGCCGAATTAAAATATCTTATTGAAAGAAGTGCCGAAATACACATCGCAAAAAATAATCCTAAATTACGGAGTAATGAAGAAGAAAAAGTTTATAACTTTGCTCGTGCCTCCGTTGTAGCTGATAAAAATTTAATTGCGGGAACTATTTTAACCGAAAATGATATCTGGGTACGAAGACCAGGTTCAGGGGAAATTGCGGCATTCGATTACTACAAGTTAATTGGAAAAACTCTGAAAACATCTAAAGTTTTCAATGAGTTTATCAACTGGTCTGATATTGAAGAGTTATAGATTTATGAAAAAATTGATTTTTATAACAGGAACCAGGGCCGATTATGGTAAATTAGAACCATTAGCTTTAGCCGCATTAGAACAAAAACATGAAGTTTATTTTTTCGTAACTGGCATGCACTTAATTGAAAAATATGGTTTAACGACCATTGAGGTCGCTCGACAAAAAGAATTCAAAAGACGCGAATTCCACAATCAAAATGAAGGAGATGATCAAGACAGGGTATTAGCAAATACTATTACTGGATTTGCAGATTTTGTAAAAAAAGAGAGCCCAGACTTAGTTATAATACATGGTGATCGTGTTGAAGCCCTTGCAGCAGCTTTAGTATGTTCAATAAACTATATCAGAAGTGTTCATATAGAAGGAGGAGAAATTTCTGGAACAATTGATGAGGTTTATAGACATTGTAACACCAAATTATGCTCGGCACATTTTGTAAGCTCATCTACAGCCCGAACGCGCGTAATACGTTTAGGAGAGAGACCAGAAAGTGTTTTTGTCCTGGGATCCCCAGAGCTTGATACCCACAGCAAAAAAACTGGTATTTCACTTGATATGGTTCGTCAGAGATATGAAATTCCTTGGACAAATTTTGGTATTGCCATTTTTCATCCAGTAACATCAGAATTACATAATATTGAAGCTCAAACAAATAGTTTTTTCACTGCTCTTTTTGAAAGTAATCGAAATTTTGTAACTATAGCCCCAAATAATGACCCAGGATCGCACCACATTTTTAAAATTTTGGAACAATTGCCCAAGGAAAGATTTAGACTTATACCATCAATGCGATTTCTTTATTTTTCTGAACTGCTTCGAAATTGTAAAGTTATCGTAGGCAATAGTTCTGCGGGAGTGCGTGAGGCACCCTTTTTTGGTCTACCAAGTTTAGATATCGGCACCCGCCAAAATCTAAGGAATCAAAGTAAATCTATCTTTAGCGCAACCGCTTTTGAAAAAGAAAAAATATTCACTTTCTTAGAAAATCAGTGGGGGAAAAAATATCAAAAGGATACCTCTTTTGGTGTTGGGAGTTCATCTACCAATTTCAAAACAATATTATCACATAAAAACCTTTGGCAGTTACCCTTACAAAAAGTTTTTTTTGATGGTGGCTTGTCTGAGGTATAGATAGGGTATTGCAAAAATAAATAAAATTGATAGGCAATAATAATCTGTTATATTAACGCAACATCTGTTTAGTCAAAAAACAAATTATTGGTTCCAAAATGAGTTCGTCCAACCGATTGAGAATGTTAGATTTCCTTAGGGCTACATCAATTATGGCAATGATTTTCTATCACTTTGTTTACGATTTAGGTGATTTTGGATACATAAACTTGATCACGGTAATAAATGGATATTGGAAACTCTTTGCACAAAGTATTGGTTGTAGTTTTTTGTTTTTATCAGGAATAAGTTTCTGGGTAATGGCCAGCAGAGGTATTAACTGGCTAAAATACTTTAAGCGATTAGCAATTCTTACCGCTTCAGCTCTTTTAATTTCTATTGTCACATACGCCCAATTTGGCTCAGCCTTTATTTTCTTTGGAATATTGCATTTATTGGCCACGTGTTCAATTTTTGCTCTTATGATTTATCGTGTCCCAATAATACTATTAATTGTATTGGGTTTAGGGTTAATGTTTTTACCAAATTTCTATTTTGATTCCGCCTACTATAATGATTCCCTTTTTTCAAATAAATACTTAGCTTGGACGGGATTATATAACGGACGAACAGGTTCGGTCGATTTTTACGCATTTATGCCCTGGTCCGCAGCTTTCATATTTGGATTGGCAATAGGTAAGATATTTATAAAATCTAATTATTTGAATAATCTCACACCATTAACATTTAAGGAAGAAAAAAAAGGCGTATTTGTTTCTATGATGCTTTGGGCTGGTCGAAACTCATTACTAGTATATTTAATTCACCAACCAATTCTTTACGCGTTAATTTATAGCTTTAAACTAATTTTTTGGTAAATAATTTACGCTATTATATCACTCGCCGAGATTAAATCGCTTTCAACACCACCCAGAATTACAAGATCATTGGCGACACCATCAGAGTCATGATCGATAAAAAGGTATCCAAAGCTACTATCATATTGAAAAGCATATAGCTCAGTCGCTGACGAGGTGTCATTTAAACTTTTGAGAGCAGTATTTGCTGCCACCAGTGCATTTGAGTAATCAGCAACGCTAGTAGAACTCTCAACGTAATTACCGGTATCCAAGGTCCCATCTCCAAGTAGACCAAGTTTCAATTTATCTTCACCAGATTTAAAATCATTAATAACATCAGATGTTCCAAAAGTTAACCCAGTTGCACCATTATTAATGATAAAGGTATCTTCTCCTTCATTTCCGGTAACGACGTCGGCGCCTAATCCGAGAGTCAAATTATCATTACCAGAGCCCGCAAAAATTGTAACTCCAAGATCCGCATTTGAAAAATTGATATCTGAGCCCGTAATAAGATCGCTTAGATTTATAATTGAGTAAGCTTCATTCAAAAAAGTTATCGGAGACAACGTGCCTGAACCCAGGGCGACAAAGGAATCGGCTTGGTTAGCAAAATCAATATTTCCTAGGGATACAGTAGCACTTTTTGCTATCGAGGCTGAAAATGTTCCACTATTAGAAGCCACAATACTTCCCAAGAGTACGTTAGCGCCAGATGAGGTAATCGATATCGATTGAAGATCTTCAATCGATGTACTGGTTCCAATACTTCCAAGTTCAATGATCCCGGTCTCGGATGCGACTAAGTTTATCGTTGATAGTTTCAGCGCATCACTTATTCCAAAACTTGATGCTGCGGAACCTATCGTAACATTGCCTCCCTCAGTTGTAATTATAGAAATGCCTGTCAGTCCATCAAAAGTATCAAGCTGACTATTGGGAGAAAATACCAAGTTACCGTCACCGGTGTTTGTTACACTAAGTAACTCAGTATCGTCAGAATCTACAGATAGAGCTGTAAAAATAACGTCACTAGCTCCATTTCCCAAAATGGAGAGTGATTGCACTTCGTCAAAACCAATATTATTTAGTGTACTTGTTGCTTCCGTATTATTGGACCAATTCAAATTTAGCTTAGCGGCTGCATTATTCTCAAAAGAAAGAGACCAGTTCCCAGTTTGTGATTTTCCTACGTTAAATTCATGCAAATCAAAAGGCACATTGGTTAAAGAAACTCCCGATGTGGAGTCCAAAACATTCAATAGTTCCAAATCAGAAAAATTAGAAAAATCGAAAATCGCCTCACTATTAAATGCAATATCTAATTCTTCAAACGATAATGATACTGGAGCAACATTCGTTGTTCCCTCACCCAACGTTACAATTAATTTGTCTCTACCTTCACCACCATCTATCCTGTCAGAAACTGGAGCCTCAACTAATGAATTCCCTAATATCAAAATATCATTCCCAGATCCAAACAAAATAGTCTTTTTTAATGTTGAATCCGATACGTCTAAAACTAAATCTGCTGGCACATCGACAGCAGATATGTTTTTTAACGAACTTTCTAATGGATCAGTAATTTCAAATTGATTATTTTCAAGACCTCCCGAAATTGCCAAGGTTTCTAGACCTGAAAAAATTAAATCAACAATTCTGCTTCCATTGCCGTTGTCAGCAATATGCAAATTCAATTTTTCAATATTGGTATCCGGCGCGACTAGAAAGGGATCAATTTCTACCTCTGCATTTTGATCATCAGCCGTCGTATCAGGATCAACAAATACGCCAGCCTGAATGTTAACTACTGAGTCCTTAATTAAAAGATCGAGTTCAGTAGATGTACCTAGTATGGCCTCCTCGTTAAAATAAAATGAGATGGCCTGATCGGGCGCATTTACATCTTCCACTCGAAAGAAAGTATTTGGATAAAAAACATTATCTTCAGCTCTCGCTGAATCTAATTTAGTCGATTGCAAGTCATTTAAAGTCACAGACCTATCTGAATTTTTGATTGTAATCACATCATTGTTATACCAATCTGAAACTAGTACTACTGTGGTACCTTGAGAGGTGATCTCAATTTCTTCTGAACCAGAAATTTCTTGTCCGTCAATTGAGCCTGTATTTATTAAATCAAGAAACACTGTTCCTGGATCTTTAAGAATATCTCCATCCGTCAAGGTATGCTTCGTTCCTGTAACATCAGCCTTGTTGATAAATTGTATCGCATCAATTATTTTTTTTCCATCACTATCCATCCCAATTTGGAGAAGATACGGTTCTGATGATGCGACTTGCGTTAATTTAACTTCTGTATTTTCAACCAGGTTATTCTTATTTGCGCACAGTGATCCGACAATCACTCCCAAACCTCCATAGCACTGATCATCTGTACTTGTATTACACGCCAAAAGTGTAGTGCCAATAAAACTAAATAAACTTAAATTCTTTCCTTTAGGGTTTTTAATTTGCCGAAGATGACGCGCGGGTGTCTTTGGCTTTTGAAGTTCAAAAGTCTTTAAATTAACACTTTTTTTATCTTTTTTAACAAAGTTCATTGAGACGTAAATCCTCGACTACAGACTTTTCACCTAAACTCTTTGCAATTTACGTGCAATAACGAAATAAAAAACAAAAAAATATATAGTCAACTAATAATTAATCAAATCAAGCATCCTTGTTGGAACAAAAATTGCTATTTTAAACCGTGAAATGTGTTGTACCATAAAGTTATTAAATCCGATGGAACCCCGATGAATATATTAAATAGCATTGCTCCTTTAGGGAAAACCACAAAATATTTTCAAATTTATGGAGATAGTAAAAAGTTCATTTTTGGTAAATTTTCCAAAAAAAACAATGCAAAATGCATTTCTCCAATCGCCCTAGCAATATCCTTAAGTGCTTGTAACGGTACAAAAGTAATCGAACAAGCCGAAACAGATAATGAAAATCTAAGCACAGTAATAGACGAATCAATAACAAATACTATTGAGGTAGCGTCCTATGAGGAGACAAACGTGGGAAGCGCAAATTCCGATACGTTTATTACAAATTCGAGTATTTTAAATAGTGAGACTGTTATCGACGGTGGCAATGGGACTGATACCGTAGAATTAACTGTCGAAAGCAGTGTCAAAAACGGTCCTACGATTACAAATATTGAAAACTTGTCCATAACGAGTTTTGGGGACTACTCCCTAAATCTAAGCAATGCATCAGATCTTGAATATATTCTTTCCGAAGGCTCCCTGGGAACTGTTACAATCAATGGATTAACAAATCCAACGGTTGTTTTTGGATTTTCAGGCGATGGAATTAACTCAACTATGCTAACAACAAATAGCTTGGGTAGTACCGCTGATACCCTCAAACTCCATCTTGTTGAGGCTTCTAACGTTGCATTTCAAGCTCCCCTTGGCTATGAAAAACTTCATATCGAGTTGGATGGAAACTCTTCGTTAAATTCATTAATAGCCACTGGCATTGCAACAGCGACAGTAATTGGTAATGGAGATTTAATTCTCAATTCAAATTTTACTGGCTTAAATTCTTTTTCCTCTGAAAATTTAACTGGCTATCTCGGCGGCAATATTGAAGATTCTGACAGTTTTGCCAATACCGGGATAATTGGGTCATTACTAGGAACAGCTGTTAAACTTGGGTCATTTGATGACAATATTCACTTTATTGATAAAGCGGATGGTGGCTCTCTCAATTCAATAAATCTTGGTGCTGGCAATGACAAATTTGGCATTACAGTTGGTTCGAACAGTCATAATCTTATTTTTGGTGACGAAGGTAACGACCAAATAAAGTTATCAGGACAAAAAGTGACTGAAGATGACGTGATCGATGGAGGAATTGGAACAGACACTGTAATCATCGATCAATCACATAATAATTTCCTTAATTTTTCAAACATAGAAAATATCGTCCTTAAAAGTATTGCGGCGGGAGATAATACTTTTTCAAAGGTTAACACTCCGTTATCGATTTCGATGGAGGCAGGAACTGACGGATCACCGTCAAGTTTCTCTGTTAAAAAATTACCATCTTCGAGCAATATTACCGTATCAAATGCACCTGGTGAAACCGCTGGGCTCGGAGCGCTTTCAGCATCATATAATCAATTTGAATCGACCGATACAATAAATATAAATACTGAAAAAACTGTTGGCGACTTCAAAATAAGCAATATTGGCGTAGTGACGTTGAACTTTAACGAAGCCGTCACAGCAGAAACAAATGATTTTAAATTCGACAAAGCAACAAAAGTTATAATTAATGCACAAAAAGATTTTTTAGCTCGGAATTTTGTTGGTGATATGTCAACAAATTTAAATACAATTGAAGAATTACGAATCGACAGTGATGGTCAAATTATAATAGACAGCACCTTAAATACTGATAATCTCGAGAAAATAGAGATAACCTCGAACAAAGATTTATCAATAAAGAAGGTTGGATCAGGCGGACTATCAAACTTATCACTTGAAAGTAATAACGGAGACCTCACAGTTGTTGAAATTGACGCATCTACCTTACAACCATTAACCACAATCGACTTGAGCGCCAAAGGCACGTTGGATAATGGATCCAATGCTGCAATTATTGTCAACAGTGCAACAGGTGGAATTAATGCAACACTTTTGGGTCTTTCCACAGTAGTCTCATCGGTCGGTGCAAGAATAAATTTTGCAATAACAACACCAGATACAGGAACCATAAATTTTACGTCAGAGCGAACATCTGGTTTAATCTCCACAATAGAAAACGCCGGCACCCAGAACTTAAATCAAACGTCGACTATAATACTAGGTGACGCTGCTAAAGATAAAACTAACGACATCACCATAAGTGGAATAGTAGATAATATTTCAATTACTGGCGGTAGTGGTCAAGACGAAATCAAATTCGGAACCAGTAATAAGACAAAGTCAATAGATTTAAACTTAGGTACAGATTTTGATAAAGTGGATTTTTCAAATATTGAAAATGCAAATGGTACTTTAGTTAATAATGGCCTCGCAATTAATCTAGGTTCTACTAACTATAACGTGCAAACAAATGCTCTTGCTCCTGCCCAACCTGGACTATCGGAAAATATTAATTCAGACATAATCGAAAGTTCAACTTTAGCTGAATTTATATCTGGATCAAAAATAGGAGAAGGTCTATCGAACGAAAATTTTGTAGGACAAATCAACAACATTGAATGGGTTATAGGAACATCGAAGAACGACTTTTTAATTTCAGACTCAAAAGGGGCTAAATTAGACGGGAATTCTGGCGATGACAATATTGTTGGAGGAAGTAATAATGATGAGCTCATTGGAGGAATAGGCAATGACATAATAATAGGTAAAGAAGGTGACGATAAAATTTCAGGGGACAACGGCAACGATACACTTACAGGCGGCGATGGAACTGACAGTCTAAATGGTGGTGCAGGAAACGATACCTACAGATTTAATACCGGTGATGTCGACTCAGGAGAATCAATTACAGAAGCATCGAGCGGTGGTACCGATACAGTTTCCATCATTACTTCAACTGACTTTACTAATATGAGTAATGCTAGTTTTGATGAAATCGATGTTATTAATTTTGGAGGAGCAAGCCAAACAGCAACCTTTACAGGAGCCCAGTTAACATCAGAAA
>MDTB01163748.1_pt1 | contig 13949 bp, 12 predicted proteins | sample 811161 | NCBI WGS metagenome assembly MDTB01 (sample SAMN05326650, study PRJNA326480) | marine metagenome | isolation source: seawater | place: Mediterranean Sea | collected 2009
TAACACAACAGTTGATTCAGGCTAAAATAGTCTGATCCATACATGGGCTTTGGAAAAAAAGATATTGTAAAAAATATCTCTTCCAAAGCCCTTATTTCATCTAAAACAAGTAATTTATTCCTGAATGCATTTTTAGATTTAATCAAAGAAAACAAAAAAAAGAAAATAAAGATATCTAAATTCGGTTCTTATTATTTACATAAAAGTCCGGCTAGAATTGGCAGAAACCCAAAAACAAAAGAAGAATTTAAAATTCTAGCTACAGAAAAACTGGCATTTAAAGCCTCAAATAAAATTAAATCTAGTTTAAATTAATAAATGGTCGGGATGGCCGGATTTGAACCGACGACCACTACACCCCCAGTGTAGTGCGCTACCAGACTGCGCTACATCCCGATAAATTAATATATAATGTTAACCTGCATTCATATTTTTTAGAGAAAAAGCTTTGAACTTATTTAGGTTAGTTATATTTTCATTTTTTTTGATAACATCCTTAATTGCTAATGCAGAAAGTATGGTGGAGACTTCATCCGGCATTGTTAATGGTTACAAGAAAGGGAGAGTGCTTAATTGGGATGATATTCCTTATGCAAAACCACCTATTGATCAATTAAGATGGAAAGCTCCACGAATTATTAATAACTCAAAAAACATAATTTCACCTAAAGATAATAATTACTGCGTTCAGAGACCATCATCTCTTGGTGGACCGGGAGGAGAGGGTTTATATGTTGGCACTGAAGATTGTTTATATTTAGATATTTCGGCCCCAGTAAGAAAAGAATCTGAACTTCTTCCAGTAATGTTTTGGATTCATGGTGGTGGGAATACATCTGGACTAAAAGATCTTTATGATTTTAATAAAATGGTAAGACGCCATAATATAGTTGTTGTAAGGATAAATTATAGATTAGGTCCTTTTGGTTGGTTCTATCATCCATCTATACAAGGATTTCAATCAGGCATAGACAAGACATCTAATTTTGGGACCCTTGATATTATTGCCGCACTTCGCTGGGTTAAAAAAAATATAAATCTTTTTGGGGGTGATCCTGAAAATATAACAATTTTTGGTGAATCTGCTGGAGGTCATAATGTGCTTTCTTTATTAGTTTCTAATAAATCTAAAGGGCTCTTTGAAAAAGCTATTTCGATGTCTGGTTACACTACATCAATAGATCCAATAGATGCATTTAAACAAGAGAAAGAATCTTCCACCTCTTCACATACAAGTTCAGAAATAGTAAAAAAAATTTTAGAGGATTTTGTTGATCAAAAAGAAGAATATACAAATCAAGAAATAAGAGACATTTTATTGAATCTAACTACAGAAGATTTTTTTAAGCACTATGCCAATAGAGAGACTTATGAAGAAATACCTTTGTTAACATCAGATAATATTGTTATACCAAAAATGGGACTAAGGAAAGCTCTATATGAAGAAGATTATGTTAATAAAGTTCCAACTATTGCAGGATCAAATAGGGATGAGGTTAAACTATGGCTAGCAACTGCAGAATATTTTGTCGAACTTGATTTTTCTCCTGTGGGGTCTTTGTTAAGCATTCCCAAAGTTAGATTAAAAAATGAAGATGCTTTTGAAGCATTTAATTACTACAGAAGCCATGCTTGGAAAATTAGGGGAGTTGATATTCCATTAGAAGGCTTATATAAATCAGGAAATCATAATTTATATGCTTACAGGTATGATTGGGATGATCATAGAAGATACGTCGTAGGAGATTTTAAAAAACTTATTGGTGCAGCCCATGCAACTGAAATACCTCTAATAGCTGGGAATGCAAAACTTGTTGGTGGTTATCCGTTGTCAGATTTAATTTATCCTGCTGGAAAATCTAAACTATTTACATCAAGAAATATGATGAGGTTTTGGGCAAATTTTGCAAAAAATGGTAAACCTGGAGAATCTACAAATAGTATTAAATGGGATCCTATGGTTAAAGATAAGGAATTAACTTCCTCATATATTATTTTAGATAGAAAAGAAAATTTAAAGATGAATAATAATAAAAAAACTTTTAAGACGTTGGCAGAAGAACTTTACATAGACAATAGATTAAATGATTTAGAAAAGTGTGTTATTTTGCTTCAGATGTTTACATTTGTAGGAAATGATTTATATGATGAAAATATAAGACATTATCCTGGCGAATGTGATAGATCTCAATCAGAAAATTTTTTAATTGAAAATGCAAGTTTTATAGAATACTAATTCTTAGCATTGTTCTTAAGCTTGAGAACTTCAATATCTTTAATTTTAATTAAATCAGCAACCCTTCTAACTAGTCTTTCTTCATCAACATCTAACTTTCCATCAGCATATGCTGTTTTCCACAAAAAATCTAAAAGCGAAATTTTTTCATCCTTAGAATAACTTTTATTAATATCTTCAATAAAATCATGAAATGAAACACTGTCCTTACTATACATTTCTACAATATTTAATATTTCTGTAGCATCTTTACCAACCTTTTGAGATATTTTTTCAATTTCTTGCATTAATAATGAAAGCTCATCATTACTAATTTCACCATCAGATCTAGCTATCTCATATGCTAGAACTGCAGCAGTAAGCTCGATTTCAAAATTTTGTTGTTGATCTTCGTCAACCTTTTTTTCTCTTTTAAAAAATTTAAACATCTTCAAAAAACCACTTTATTAATATTTTTTCCATAAAAATCCTGTCAATAAATAATATATTGAAGCATAAATCAAAAATAGTATTGTTGAAATATAAGAAGCAGTATAGATATCAACCAAAATTCCAATAAGTCCTGTAGTAAAAGTTATAAAAAGAATAATAGATAATGTTTGTTTTGAAGAAAACTTATTCATTAGTTTATGATGAATATGATCTCTTCCAGCAGTACTGAAACTTTTACCTTTATTAACTCTTGTGTATATCAGACCCAGACAATCAAGCAGTGGTATAGCTACAAACCAAAGCATGGTAACTGGTTGAATAATATAAATTTCACTTTGCGATGCATAAATCGCAATCCAAGCTACCCAAAAACCTACAAGGTTTGAACCACTATCACCTAAAAAAACACCTCTTTTTTTCCCTAATACACCTATATTAAATAATACAAATCCTATCATTGAACCAATAATTAAAACCAACATTGAGTCATAAATTAATCCTGAATAAAAACCTATCAACATTAACGCAATCATTGCACATCCAGAACACAATCCATTAATTCCATCCATCATATTGAATGCATTCATAATCCCAACGACACAGAAGATAGTAATTGGTATACTAAAAACTCCAAGATTAATATTACCAAATCCAAATAAGTTACCAAGAGATTCCAGGTTTACTCCTGTGGTAATTATTATATATATCGTTAAAACAGATTGTATTAACACTCTTAAAATTGGATTTAATCCTTTGAAATCATCAATTAAAAATAGCATAAGAAGAGGTATAGAAGCTACCATTAATTGAAAAGTGAATTCTGGAACATATCCTGTTAAATTATTAAGATCTATATATAATTTGCCAGAAATTAAAAGAGCTATTAAAATTCCTATACCACCAGTTACAGGAGTTGGCCTTTTATGAAACTTTCGACTTCTGTCTGGCAAATCAACAAGAATATTATATTTCTTAGCATAATTTCTTAGGATTGAATTAACAGTCATTGATGCAATTATGCTTATAATTATGTAATCTAATATTATTGTTAAATTCATTTTTATATTTTATAACTTATTATGATGAAATTTAATACACACTTTTACAGAATTAAAGACCTTTCTGTCTTATTTTCAATATTCCTCATTTCTCTATATACAAATGCTAATCCTGATTTAGATAAATTAAATGTTCCCTATGGTTTTGAAATTGCCATTTTTGCAGACAAGCTTGACACTCCAAGGCAACTTACTGAAACTGATGAGGGTTATGTAATTGCAGGATCAAAAAATGGAGATAAAATTTATGCATTACTTGATCAGGATCTTGATGGATATGCTGAAAAAAGAATTCTTTTAGCTGATAATTTAAAAAACCCAACAGGAGTTACTGTTTATGGTGGGGATTTATATTTTGCAGAGATTGATACCATATGGATTATAAAAGAAATAGATAATTGGCTTAACTCAGATTCTGAATCTTTACCAACTAAATCAATTTATATGAACAATTTACCTTCTGAAACCTGGCATGGTTTTAAATATATCGATTTTGGTCCTGATGGAAATTTATATATACCTGTTGGAGTTCCATGCAATATATGTCTAGAACCACAAACTAATGACAAGAGATTTGCAGCTATTCATAAGTATGTGGATGGTGAGCTGGTCACCGTGGCAGATGGTGTGAGAAATAGTGTTGGTTTTGATTGGCATCCTGTTACAAAAAAAATGTACTTTTCAGATAATGGAAGAGATTGGTTAGGAGATGATTCTCCTGATTGTGAGCTAAATGTAATTGAAACTGAGGGGAGCTTTTATGGGTATCCCTTTAAACACGCAAAAAATGTTATTGATCCAGAATTTGGATATTTAATTCCTTCCATAAACAAAAAATTCATTGATCCCATAGCAGAACTAGGGCCGCATGTTGCTCCTCTAGGTATTGCTTTTTATGATCAAGATATTTTTCCAGCTAAATATAAAAATAGTTTATTTGTAGCACTTCACGGATCGTGGAATCGGACAAAAAAATCTGGATATAAGTTAGTTTTTATTCAACTTGATGAAGAAGGAAATTATGTTAGCCAAGAAGATTTCATAACAGGCTGGTTATCAAGTGAATCAGCTTGGGGAAGACCTGTATCACCATACATTATGAGCGATGGTTCAATGCTACTATCTGATGATAAGCACAACGTTGTATATAGAATTTCTTATAAAGGTTAAATAAATTTGTATGGTTCAAGAAACCAAATGGGTAAAAAGTATAACGATCTAAGAATTTGAAAAAAATGAAAAGTTTGGTATGGCTAAGAAGTGATCTACGCGTAGATGATAATCCTGCTCTAAGACATGCTTGCATCAATTCTGATGAAGTTCATTGCATTTATATATACTCACGCAATCAAATGAACATTCATAATCAAGCTAATTGCAAGATTGAATTTATTATAGATAACTTGAAAGACTTGGGCGATTCTCTTAAAAAAATTAATATTCCTCTAACTATACTAAGCTCTGATGGATTTAGTGATAATGCTAACCTAATTCTGGATATAGTTAATGAAAGATCAATCTCTAGAGTATATTGGAATAACATGTTTGGTTTTGACGAAAATAAACGTGATCAAGAAGTCAAAAACATTTTAATTAAAAACAATATTGAACTTGAATCCTTCGATGACCAAGTGGTTTATCCACCAGGAACTATAAGAACAAAAGAATATAAGCCTTATTCTGTTTTTACGCCATTTAAAAGAAGATGGATTGAAAGCTTTAACTTAGATTTTTTGGACATTGAGTTTAATTATAATTCTAAAAATAATTCAGGAATAAATTCAAATATTTATGAATTTAATTTTGAGTTTGAAAAATCTCATTCTGTTGATATGTCCTTATGGAAAATTGGAGAATCTAATGCAATATCAATATTAAACAGTTATCTTGATAAGAAAGTTCTGAGATATTCTAAAGATAGAAATGATCCAATCATTGAGGGGACAAGTAGACTGTCACCTTACTTGGCTTCGGGAATAATTTCACCTAAAAGATGTATATTAGAAGCGCTTAAAAAAAATAATTTTGAGTTAGATTCTGGAGAAAATGGAATAGTGAAATGGATTGATGAGATCATTTGGAGAGAATTTTATAAAAATATTATGCATAGTTTTCCAAAAGTAAGTATGGGATTGCCATTTCAAGACTATACAAAGAAAATTAAGTGGCGATTTGATAAAGATGAATTTGAGTCATGGAAGGCTGGCAAGACGGGATTCCCAATAGTAGATTCTGCAATGCGCCAACTTAAAAAAGAGGGATGGATGCATAATAGATTGAGAATGGTAGTTGCAATGTTTTTCACAAAAAATATGTTACATGATTGGCGATTGGGAGAGGCCTTTTTTATGGAAAATCTTCTTGATGGAGACTTTTCTTCAAATAATGGTGGTTGGCAATGGAGCAGCTCCACTGGCACAGATGCTGCACCTTACTTCAGGATATTTAATCCAATAACTCAATCAAAAAATTTTGATGCAGATGGACTATTCATTAAAAAGCATATCAAAGAGTTACAATATATAGACAAAAAAGAAATCCATGACCCATCTGATCAGATTAGAGATCAACATAATTACCCCAAACAAATGTTAGATTTAAAGGAATCAAGATTAAGGGCTATTGATGCATTTGGTGCAGCAAAAAATTAGAAAAATTTTGTAGTTATCACAAAATCTCTTATGTATACTGATTGTAAATTTAGGGTTAATGGAGGAATTATGACTGTCTATTTAAGTGATTTAGAGATAGCAAATGCTGCACATAAAAAACCAATTAATGAGATAGCTTCAATACTAGATATTGATGAAAAAAATTTAATTAAATTTGGTGACGATAAAGCAAAATTAAATTCTGATTTTATAGATTCTGTTTCAAAAAATGAAAATGGAAAATTAATTTTGGTTACAGCAATATCTCCAACACCAGCAGGAGAAGGTAAAACTACTACAAGTGTTGGACTAGTTGATGGATTATGCCACATTGGTAAAAAAGCAATGATTTGTCTGAGAGAACCAAGCTTGGGACCATGTTTTGGTATGAAGGGTGGGGCAGCTGGAGGTGGTTATGCTCAAGTTATTCCGATGACTGATATTAATCTTCACTTCACAGGAGATTTTCATGCAATCGGGGCAGCCCATAACCTTTTATCTGCATTAATCGATAATCATATTCATTGGGACAATGAGCTAAATATTGATCCTAGAAGAATAACCTGGAAACGTGTTGTGGATATGAATGATAGGTCTTTAAGGGATATTACATGTGGTCTTGGAGGCACAGGTAATGGAATACCCCGACAAAGTGGATTTGATATCACTGTTGCATCAGAGATAATGGCGGTATTTTGCTTAGCCTCTGATATTGAGGATCTTCAAAAGAGAATTGGTAATATTGTCATTGGCTATACAAAGTCAAATGAACCGGTTAGAGCAAGCCAACTTAATGCAGATGGCGCCATCACAGCATTGCTCAAAGACGCTTTTCAGCCAAATTTAGTTCAAACTTTGGAAAATAATCCTGCTTTTATGCATGGAGGTCCATTTGCTAATATTGCTCACGGTTGTAATTCAGTTGTTTCAACAAAAACTGCATTAAAGCTTGCAGATTACGTAATTACTGAAGCTGGGTTTGGAGCTGACTTAGGCGCAGAAAAATTTTTTGATATTAAATGTAGAAAATCAGGCCTTAAACCTGATGCAGTTGTTCTAGTTGCAACAACAAAAGCACTCAAAATGCATGGAGGTGTTAAAAAAGAAGATTTAGGGTCAGAAAATGTCGATGCAGTGACACTGGGTTGTAAAAATCTGGAAAAACATGTTGAAAATATAAATAAATTTGGGGTTCCTGTAGTTGTTGCCATTAATGATTATGTTTCTGATACTGAAAAAGAGCATAGCGCAATTATAAATTTCTGTAAAAATCTTGGTGTTCAATGCAAAATATCGTCACATTGGGAAAAAGGTGGTCAGGGAGCTTCAGAGCTTGCTGATGAAGTTGCTAAAGTAGCTGACTCAAATATATCTGAGTTTAAGACTTTGTACGAGGATAATATGACTTTATGGGATAAGACTAAATATATTGCACAAAACATTTATGGAGCTCAAGACATTATTGCTGATAAGAAAGTAAGAAATCAATTTAAGAAGTTAGAGGATGATGGTTTCGGTTCATATCCTGTATGTATGGCAAAAACTCAGTACAGTTTTTCTACTGATCCATTGCTAATGGGAGCGCCAAAAGGGCATGAAGTTCCCATAAGAGAGGTAAGACTATCAGCTGGTGCAGAATTTGTTGTTGTAGTATGCGGTGAAATAATGACTATGCCTGGCCTTCCCAGAGTTCCAGCAGCGGAATCGATTGGTCTTGACGAAAATAATGAAATTGCGGGATTATTTTAATAAAAATAGTTCATTAAAAACTATTTAGTTATAATTTAGATTAAATATCTTGGAGAATTAATAATGAGTAATGATTTAAACTTCTATATAAATGGTACTTGGGTAAAGCCAGAATCAAATGAGACAATTGATGTCATTAATCCAGCAAATGAGGAAGTAATAGGACAAATTACTGCTGGCACTAAGGAAGATATTAATAAAGCTGTTAGTGCTGCATTAGATGCCTTTTCTACTTTTCAAAATACAACAAAAGCTGAAAGAATAGAATTACTCAAAAATATTATCACTGAATATGAAAACAGATATGATGATTTTGTTCAAACCATTTCTAAAGAAATGGGATCCCCTATTTGGTTGTCAGAAGCAGCGCAAGCTAAGACAGGAATTAAAAATATTCATGAAACTTTGGATGCATTAGAGAGTTATGAATTTGAAAGACCTGAGGGAGACTACACTTTAATAAAAGAACCTATTGGAGTAATTGGAATGATTACTCCATGGAATTGGCCAATGAATCAAATTACAACAAAAGTTTCTGCGGCATTAGCAGCAGGCTGTACCATGGTTCTTAAACCCAGCGAAATATCTCCTTATTGTGCAATGCTTTTAGCAGAAGTATTTGATAAAGCAGGCGTTCCTAATGGAGTATTTAATGTAGTAAATGGATATGGCCCAACTGTAGGAGCAGCATTATCTGAGCATCCTGATGTAGCTATGATGTCATTTACTGGTTCAACCCGAGCTGGAATCGCTGTAGCGCAAGCATCTGCTAGTTCAGTCAAACGCGTTCATCAAGAACTTGGTGGAAAATCCTCAAATATAATACTTGATGATGTGATTGATTTAGAGAAATCTGTTAAAGGTGGTGCAGGGCATTGTTTTTTAAATTCTGGACAATCATGCAATGCTCCAACAAAAATGCTGGTTTCTGCAAAGAATTACGATAAAGCAGTAGAAATTGCTGTTGCAACTGCAAACAGTACCACAGTAGGCGATCCGAATGGTGAATTCAGATTGGGACCAATTGCAAACAAAGTTCAGTATGAAAAAATTATAAAATTGATAGAAATAGGCATTGAAGAGGGAGCAACATTAGTCGCAGGTGGTGTTGAAAAGCCAGATGGATGTGACAAAGGTTATTATGTCAGACCAACAGTTTTTGCGAATGTAACAAATGACATGACTATTGCTAAAGAAGAGATATTTGGACCTGTTTTAGTAATGATTAAATATGATAATGAAGAAGAAGCTATAAATATAGCCAATGATACTGAATATGGTCTTGCTGGTTATGTTCAAGGCGATGCCGACCATGCTAAAGAAGTTGCCAGAAAAATAAGAGCTGGACAAGTAATTATTAATGGTGGCGCAAGAGGAACCGGAGCACCTTTCGGGGGCTACAAAGCATCCGGGAATGGAAGAGAGCATGGTCTCCATGGTCTAGAAGAATGTCTTGAAACTAAAGCAATTATTGCACCGTAAATTAGTCCAATAAATCAGGCTGCATTTTGACTATTTTATCAAACGCAGGTTGATAGCTTGCCCAGGCAGCTATGTCATTTGCGATAAATTCTCTAGTCTTCAGCGCTGTCTCATGTGATACTGAAATTGGTTTGCCTGCAGCTTCAGCCATTAACTGTGCTTGGCAACATCTTTCCATTGACATATAGAACCATAGCGCAATGTCAACTGATGGTCCTGTAGTCAAAATTCCATGATTTTGTAATATAGCTACTTTATTATCTCCAAGAGCCTTTGCTATTTCATCTCCTTCATTAACCTCTTCAACAACACCTGAAAAATCTTTATAAATACCTTGATTTTCATAGAATGCACAAGCATCTTGAGATATTGGATCGAGAAGTTTTCCTAAAGTTGAAAAGGTTCTTCCATATATTGAATGAGAATGAGCAGCTGCATTGACATCAGGTCTTGCTTTATGAAGTCTTGAGTGAATAGCAAAGGCTGCTACATTAACATCTTTTTCTCCTTGCACAACTTTTCCGTCATGATTTACAAGCAAAAGATCAGAAACAGATATTTGCGAAAAATGAACTCCAAGAGGATTCACCCAAAAATGATCTTTAAATTCAGGATCTCTGTATGTAATATGACCTGCAACTCCTTCATTAAATCCAAAATAATCAAATAACCTAAATCCTGCAGCAAGTTTTTCAAGTTGATTGCGTCTTTCCTCAGCAGGGCTTGCAAACTCTTGGAAGACCAGACCTTTCTCTTTTATTGGCAATCTTCCATCAGTTGTATCTATTTTTATAGGCGTAACATTTGACATAGTTTTTATTCTCCTAAGCTCTTTAATGTTAAAATAGCTTATCAAATAAAGAAGCAAATATGAAATATAGAATTGAAAAAGATAGTCTGGGAGAGGTGAAAGTTCCATCAAAGGCTCTATGGGGAGCCCAAACTCAAAGGGCTGTAAATAATTTTCCAATAAGTGGCATAAAGATGGATTTTCCATTCACCAAATCGTTTGTTTCCTCATTAGGTTTAATTAAGGATGCGGCAGCAAAGGCAAATCTAAGATTAAAATTAATATCTTCAAAAAAATCTAAGGCTATATCCAGAGCGGCAAAAGAAATATGGCAAGAAAAACATCATCATGAATTTCCTATAGACGTTTTTCAAACTGGTTCAGGAACAAGCTCAAATATGAATGCAAATGAGGTAATTGCAAATCTAGCAGCCAAACTAGCAAAAATTAAAATCAGTCCAAATGATGATGTGAATATGTGTCAAAGTAGTAATGATGTGATACCAACAGCTATAAAAATTAGCGCACATATGGATTTAACAAAAAAATTATATCCAGCTTTAGATAATTTGATAAAAGATATACAAAAAAAAGCTGATTCAATAAGAGGAACAATTAAAACAGGTCGAACACACTTAATGGATGCGATGCCAATTGACTTTGCTGAAGAATTGCTAGCATGGTCAAGTCAGCTCAAATCATCAAAAGACATGTTAGAAGTTCTTGAAAAGAAATTACTTGAATTACCTCAAGGTGGCACGGCTGTTGGTAGTGGTATAAATGCTCATAAAAAATTTTCACAATACTTTGCTCAAGAGATCACATTGCTTTTTGGTAAAAAATATAAATTTGTACCGAGTAAAAATTTTTATCATGAATTAAGTTCACAAGATTGTTCAGTGCAAATATCTGGAGAACTTAAAAATCTTGCATTAATTCTGATGAAGATTTCCAATGATTTAAGATGGATGAATAGCGGCCCCTTGACTGGATTATCTGAAATTGAACTTAAAGCACTTCAACCAGGCAGCAGCATTATGCCAGGAAAGGTAAATCCTGTTGTTCCTGAAGCAGTTGCAATGGCATCTGCTGATGTGATTGGCAATGATGTGACAATTTCGATTGCTGCACAGTCAGGTAATTTTCAATTGAATGTTATGCTTCCTGTCATTGCATATAATCTTCTTAAAAGTATTAATCTCCTTTCGGGTGCAATGAATGCTTTATCAAAAAATGCTATTAAAACTTTTAAAGTGAATCATAAAAATTTAGGAGAATCGTTATCAAAAAATCCGATATTAGTAACTGCACTCAATCCTTTAATTGGTTATGAAAAAGCAGCATTTATTGCAAAAAAAGCCTATAAAGAGAATAGACCAATTATAGATGTTGCAGCTGAGGAAACTAATTTAACAAAGGCAAAGCTAGAAAAACTTCTTAATCCATCTAAACTTTCCTCTGGAGGTATCTAAAAATGTCTAACGAATTATCTCAAAGTAGTTGTGAGGCTTGCAGAGCAGATGCTCCAGTTTTATCTGAAGAAGAAATTCAAGAGTTACTTCCTAAAACACCATCTTGGAAAATTTTTGAAGATGAGGGTATCAAAAAATTAATATGCTCATATGCTTTCTTAAATTATAAAGATTCTGTTGATTTTACTAATAAAGTTGCTGCTCTTGCTGAAAAAGAGGATCACCATCCGGAAATTACTCTTGAATGGGGCAAAGTTACAGTTATTTGGTGGTCGCATAAAATTAAAGGACTTCACAAAAATGATTTTATTTGTGCAGCAAAAACAGATGACTTAAGTAAATAATCATAATAAATATGGAACAAAACGAAAAACCATATCAATTTTTAGCTTGGTTTGCTACAAGCATACTTATTATTGCTGCTGCTTTAGCCAGCTTTGTTCCAGAATTAGAATATCATCATTGGGCCTTTATCTCTGCCAATACTTTATGGGTTTATGTTGGTTGGTTATGGAAGGAGCAATCTCTGATTGTATTAAATGCTGGTTTAACATTAATCTATATTTTAGGCTTATTATTTTAAGAATTATTTTTTTTTAAGAATAGTCTTGTTATAATCCAACATGGTTAAAGTAAAACAAAAAGCTCTCACTTTTGATGATGTGCTTCTTTTGCCGAGGTACAGCGATTTTTTACCCAGTGAAGCATCAACACAAACAAAACTTACAAAAAATATAAATATCAAAGTTCCTTTGATATCTGCTGCAATGGATACTGTAACTGAATCAAGAATGGCAATAGCTTTAGCTGAAGTCGGCGGTATTGGCATTATTCATAAAAATAACTCAATTGAAGAGCAAGTATCTCACGTAAAAACTGTCAAAAAATATGAAAGTGGGGTTGTAAGAGATCCAATTACGATTGAGTCAAGTAAATCTATCGGGGAATTAATTGAGCTTACTACTAAATTAAATATTTCTGGAATGCCGGTTGTTGATAATGGCAAATTAAAAGGTATCGTTACAAGTCGTGACTTTAGGTATGCGGACAATATGAATGCATTAGTATCATCAATCATGACTCCATCTGAGCAATTAATAACTGTTGAAGATGGCACACAACAAGAATCTGTTAAAAAACTGATGCATGAAAATAGAATTGAAAAAGTTTTAGTAATTGATAAGTCTGGCTTATTAAATGGATTAGTCACTATGAAAGATATTGAAAAATCAGCAGAACATCCTGATGCTACTAAAGATCATTCTGGAAGCCTTATGGTTGGTGCTGCACTGGGAACAGAATCAGATACTCTTAAAAGAGCGCAAGCTTTGCATGAAGCAGGAGTTGATGTGTTTGTAATAGATAGCGCTCATGGACATTCAAAAAATGTTATAGACACAATTCAGATGATCAAAAAAGAATTTCCAAATATTGATTTAATTGCAGGTAACGTAGCAACTTCTGATGGTGCTGTAGAGCTTGAAAAAGCTGGTGCTGATGCAATTAAGGTCGGAATGGGTCCTGGTTCTATATGTACAACAAGAATTATTGCTGGAATTGGTGTCCCACAGATAACCGCTATATTAGAAATAAAAGAAGCACTAAATGGTAAAGATGTAGGAATTATTGCAGATGGAGGGATCAGATTTTCTGGAGATATAGCTAAAGCAATTGGCGCTGGAGCAGATTCAGTTATGCTTGGAGGCTTATTTGCTGGCACTGAAGAGGCGCCAGGAAAAGTTGAACTTTTTCAAGGAAGAAGTTTTAAAACGTATCGAGGTATGGGCTCTATCGGCGCAATAACAGAAAGACAAGATGCTAATAGATATATGCAAGAAGATTCGGATACCAAAAAGTTAGTACCTGAGGGCATTGAGGGCAGAGTTCCATACAAAGGCCTTGTTATAAATGTTATAAATCAACTAATAGGAGGATTGAGACAATCAATGGGCTATATTGGTTGCAAAACTATTCAAGATATTCATAACAAAAGTGAGTTTATTGAAATTACAAATGCAGGTATGACTGAGAGTCATGTTCATGATGTAATGATTACCAAGGAAGCACCAAATTACCAAA
>MDTB01013974.1_pt1 | contig 13947 bp, 25 predicted proteins | sample 811161 | NCBI WGS metagenome assembly MDTB01 (sample SAMN05326650, study PRJNA326480) | marine metagenome | isolation source: seawater | place: Mediterranean Sea | collected 2009
CGTGTTATATTATAGAAGATTAAAAAGTCGCACTGCGCAAAACCAATATTGGAGTATATACAAACAAATGGCAACAACCAAAAAGACTGCAGCTAAATCAACTGCAAAGAAGACGACTGCGAAGAAAACCGCAGCCAAGAAAACAACAACCAAGAAGACGACTCGTAAGAAGACGCCTATCGTAGCGGAAGGTAATATCGTAACCTTGCACTACAAGGGCACTTTTAGCGACGGCACTCAATTTGATAGCTCATATGATCGCGGCGAAGCTATCGAAGTACAAGTCGGCGGGGGTCAACTTATTAAGGGTTTTGAAAATGCCCTTATCGGGATGGCAGCAGGGCAAACCAAGCAGGTTACTCTTGCTCCCGCAGAGGCTTATGGAGATAAGAATCCTGAAGCCTTTAGTACAGTTCAACGGGACCAGTTTCCACAAGACTATGTATTCGTTGAGGGTTCGCCCGTTCAAGGGGCAACTGAGGATGGACGACCAATCTTCGCGACGATTGCATCGTTCACTGATTCAGAGGTTACTTTGGATTTGAACCACCCTCTTGCTGGCAAGGAGCTTAACTTTGATATCGAAGTCACGAACCTTCTTTCTGAAGAGGAAATCACCCAGAGAATCCAAGCAGAAGAAGCTGCTAATGCTGAACCTACTGTATAGACAGTAGCAAAATCGATTCTTGATCAATCCTGTTAATATGCATGCTTAAATAGAAAACAGCAAATCAAGCATCACCGCAAACTAAGGCCCCTTCGAGAGAAGGGGCTTTTCTTATGCAAACTTGGTAATGATAATAAGAATGAGCAGGGGTATAATAACCCACATTGCTCCCGTTGTCACTTCCCATGCAATCTGCTTAATTTCTTTTCTACTTATCCCCATCCTTTTCTAAGATGTGCTTCAACGTCAACTCTGTGCGTTTCAAATCTCTCAGTTTGAGAACATCATTAATAAGGTCTTCTTTGGGTTTTGGTTTTACAATTTCTTTTTTCGATTCTTCGATAGCATTTCTTAAATATGCAAGAATCTTCCAGTTTTTTGCGGCCACATCGGTTACCTCCCGTGTTGTAACTATTCTATAAGTAGTTCTTATGGCACATATAAAACTATTTATTACATGAAGGACACATTGCGAGTTGTGATGTTAGTCGCTATCGGAGTAAACATTACTCTTTTCGGTTTTGGAACCTTTCTGGGATCGAAAGATATAATGTGGCTGGCTTTAGGATCTGGCCTGCTATGTTATTTGGGATTTAAACTGAACCAAACTAATTAAAGTGATATGAAAATGAATGAAATATTTGATGCTTGGCGAGAGTCGAGTTATTTTAAAGATGCCATCCCCACCAGCCCAGAAGAAGCTGAGAGACAAGCCAGAGAATTCTTCTCTGCTGAAGGTTTGGCCGCAGGCTGACTGCATAAGGCTGTTCAGCAGGTTGTTGAACTCGTATCTCAGGGAGCAAACGTCGAAGAAGCAATAAGGAGCGTAGACGAAGGATTATGAAACCACTAAAACAATGGGAGCCAATATTTTACTCTAACAGTAAGGTGCCAGTATGGCTTTCCAGTATTCCATTGGTACCTATTAATATTTATGCTATCAGTTTTGGCTGGTGGGTTTGGAGCAGGGGTGAACTTGAAGTTGACAAATGGACCTCAAAAGCCGGCAAAGCTTCCTGTGCAGAAACACGCCGACATGAAACTATCCACTTCCAGCAACAGCTTGAATTGCTGTTTGTATTTCAGTGGATTCTCTACGGCTTATTTTACTTGATTGGTCTGGTCCGTTATCGCAACGGAGAACAGGCATATAGAGAAAACCCATTTGAGCGAGAAGCTTATGGAAATGATAAAGATCAAGACTACTTATTGGACAGGCCACGCTATTCGTGGGTGAGGTATATTTTATGAAACACAAACTGATTATGGAAAACTGGAGAAGATTCCTTGCAGAGTCCCATTCAGAAGAGCAAGAACAAGATTTGAAAGACATTAGCGGCGAGCTTAAGAAAGCTGTCAAGATGCACCAAAGCCAAGCTGATAGAATTGACAATATTGTTAATGCCACTCCTGATGATGAGTTGGATGAAGCCAAGAACAAAGATGGTAAAGAACAGGGTGCTGACGGAAAAGCATGCTGGGATGGCTACAAATACGCAGGTACCGAAAACGGTAAAGACAAGTGTGTCAAGATTGAAGAAGAACAAGACGACGACCAGTTAGACGAAAAAAAAAAGAAAGCGTGTAAACCAACCAAAGGCAAAGCCTCTGCCAAGAGAGTAGATGGTAAGTGTGTTTCCTATGGCCAAAAAGGAAAGGCGAAGGGTGGTGGCAGCAGAGTCAAGCCCGGTACTTCTAAGGGTGATGCATACTGCGCTAGATCATATGGCGACATGAAGTCTCACGGTAAGGATTGTTCCGGTAAAGACAGAGGCACACCCCTGTGTTTATCACGCCAGAAATGGGATTGTTCAGGTAAGTATAGTAGAAAATGAAGCTCATCATGGAAAATTGGCGCAACTATCTGAACGAAGCAGAAGTACGCGACAAGTTCGATGATGAGGTTGAGAGAGATAATAAGAAGAGAAGTAAGAAAGCCAGAAAAGCCATGGGACTTGAAGAAGAAGTCTGGGCTGACTATGGACATGACAAGGGCAAGTGGGAAGAGATTCCAACTAGTGACATGTCAAGTGATCCTGATAACGTCGATATTACAGACGAGTTGATTACACTTATCAATAACGCATATAAGAACATCGGTGGCAACTATGACTTTCAAACTGCAGCCGACATTCCCGGCGAGGCTGACTATTGGACAGCTATTGACATTGACGATGACCCAGAACCAGACGCGGTTCGGGTTGCGAAAAGCAAACCTTCCGGTCTAAAAATGTCCGCTGCAGGACACGATGGATCTCGCCCGGCCATAGACGCTTATAAGAAAAAGACAGCAGACATGTTGTTGACTCCCGGCACTTATGCCGAAATGTCAAAAGGCATTGCACATGTCATGCTAAAGTATCACGATGTACCGTACGTGGCCGACCCAGAAGTTGTCCAAAGAGTACTCGGTCCTAGCAAACCTATTGAATGGTTAGGGCAGCACCCAGAGGGCAAGTACCCCGGTGTTGACGGGTGGTACACAAGAACGATTTCGGATCACGCAGGTGAACTGAAGATTATGCTGGGCTCGCCCAGATAGGGAGGATATATGTATGTTAAAATTACTACCGCTTATTTTTGCCATGGCATGCGGAGCTTGCGGTCCCGCACAGTTGGAAACCGGGGAGGACTCGTCTGTAGTTAGCATCCCAGAAGATCCATATCCATGGGCTACATGGGAAACGTGCGCTCACAACATCGGCGACAATCCATGCAACTTTGAACTCACAGATCAAAATGGTATTCAACAAGACCTTTATCAACATCACGGAAAAGTTATTGTTTTAGATTTCTCTGTAATGTGGTGTGGTCCTTGTAATATGATTGCGCCTGTAGCAGACCAGTGGAACGCACAATACGGCTCAGATGACTTTGTGTGGATTACGGTATTAATCGAGGATAGTGCCGGCGGTCCTGTTGACGTGTCAGATTTGCAAACATGGGCAACAATGCATTCAACTGAAGCGTTAGTCTTAGCAGGCTCACGCGATATAATTGACACAACAGAGCCACTTGAAGATGGCTACCCAATCACAAGCTGGCCAACCATTGTAGTTATTGACAGGTCAATGGTGCTACAACACGGTCTTAATGGCTGGAGTCAGTCTGCCATACAAGGATGGGTTGAAGGATTACTATAAATGAGTGACGACAATATACTAAAAGATCCTGATTTTCTTTTCACCTTGTTGGCAGCTTTAATGAAGCGCGATGGTGGAAAGATAGAGATTACAGAAGACGATGTGTTAGCTGTTGACATGTCCGAAGCTGTAGGATTACATTATGATCGTGAAAACTCAGTAATCACTTTAAAGTTTGTCAGCGCTGAAGAATTGGCGATGCGATATTCGGACACACCACCATCACCACCACGGTTGCAGCTTGTACCAGAGTTTGAAGACGAGGACGAATAGTATGTTTGTAATGTTTGCATGCATAAGCCTGATTGCTTTCACTGTTACATTAGACAAAGACGATAAGAGAGAAGATGTACAAGTACAATGCGAAACTGATTCGTGTAATTGACGGAGACACGATAGATGCGCTCATTGATTTAGGCTTTGATGTTTGGGTCAAGAAGCGCATTCGTCTATATGGAATAGATACACCAGAGACTCGCACCAGAGACTTGGAAGAGAAGAAAGCAGGGCTAGCCGCCAAAGACAGATTAAGCGAGCTTATGGAGCATTGCGACTACAAATTTGTTTTAGTTTCGCACGGTGTTGGAAAGTACGGAAGATGTTTAGGTGAACTATTTATAGATAATAGTCAAGAAAGTGTCAACCAAACATTAATAAATGAAGGACATGCTAAAATCTACCAATAGGGAGGTATTATGAATGAAAGCGCTTGCACTCGTAACAGTTTTATTGTGTGGAATCCATCAGGAACACAATGATTCAATTCTTTTAACCGTAGATGATATTCCACATCGACCAGTCATAGTATATCCAGTCATTCCTATTAACGGCAGACAAGCTATTCAGGAAGGCAAATGGATTGAGAAGCCATATATCTTTATTTGTCACGATGGGCCAGTATCAGAAACGCGCGTCCGTCGCGCGACACAATACTGGGAAAGGTTAGGTTATTCTTTTGGTCCGATATCCACACTGGAGAGAGGCAATGAGAAGTGTATGTCTGGTGACGCAGTTGGCGGGTCAATAACTATTGACATTCCAAGTCAAACATTCCAGTTTGGTACACACTTGGGACAAACAAGGACGTGGCGCTGGACAGCTACTAATGAAATCTTTAAAGCACGAATCGAAATCATCCCTGCATGGGGAGACTCAGAAAGAATCTTAGAACATGAGATTGGCCATGCACTTGGATGGATGGATATGAATTCGCCCGGTCACATCATGCACGGTGTATGGTCATCGGGCGGGCACAACTCAAGAGGAATGAGAAATGAAAACGACGAAAGACGATGATTATAATGCAATCTGGTCCACTTGGTTTGTGGACCGTCTTTTCATTGTTGAAGAGATGACGAGAAAACGAGAAAATATAGAGAAGAAAAAAAAGGAAGTGAAAAAATGAAATGTTGTATGTTAATGTTCTTAGTAATGTCTGGAATGGCTCACGCGGACGACCCGAAGGAAGAGCCAAAGGTCATTTACAAAGAAAGAACAGAGATTGATTTTGAGGGAGTGGAATTGCAAGGTGAGCTTGTAAGACCCCAAGGCTCTCTTATCTTAGACAGAAAGCGCGCAAGCTTTAACTCAATGGTTTGGATTAGAACAGACTTTGATGACGAAATGGATAAGACCATTAAAGAAATAAAATGAATAAAGATGAAGAAAAGCTGATTAACGAGTGCATTGAATCACACCGTAGAATGATTATGCACCACCGACAGGCTATTATTAACCTTACTAGGAAAAAATTGACAGAACCGGAAAAATGTTATGAATGTCTTGACATTGAGATCAAGAAATGAAAGACCTATTTAAAAACTTTAGACAGTTCACTGAGAACACGCAGGCCGATGCACTCAAGAAAGCAATGAAAAACTTGGGCATGAATGTCGATACCGCAACAGCGCCCAAGCCTGAAAAGCCTAAGCGAGTCATGCCACCCAGACTGAAAGAGTTACTTGAGGATCGAGGTTTTTATGTTAACCGCTTTCTTGATGAAGGCAAATATGGCAAGGTTTGGGAAATTGAAGGCAGCAACAGTGGTCGGAGATTGGCTGTTAAAGTTGTGTCTGTTCTTTTGGGCGGTCAACAGGTTGACACCGAAGAGAAAAACTACAGGTGGATTCTGGAGAACAGAGCAAGCTTGCCAGATGAAGTGAGGCAACATCTTGTTAATGTGTATTCTGTTGATAGAATCCCCGGTGAGGACATTGTTGATCCAAGAAGAGGGCAACCCTATCAAATGTCGGAAGGTGCCTTGGTTGTTATTATGGAGTTGTTAGCTCCTGCGCCAAAGGAAGTTCTGGGTACTTTATTATTGGATGACCCTGACGAAGAGATCCCAACAAATAAGATTAAGCGCACATTCGCCAGCGAAGGTGCTGTCACTGAGTTGGTTACAAGCATGGCTAAATCAATCTCTCCACATATGACGGCTGCTGTTGATAGGTGGTCTAAGTGGCATCTCGATACCTTGATTAAACAAGTCACTAGTGCTTTCCTGTCGGGTGAGAATCCAAGAGAAAACATGTATGTTGACTATGATAGGCTGAGTCGCTACCACGCCCCATCGTTTAAACCCCATGGACCAAGATTATTAAACATCTTTTTTGACAAGGTTGACAAGATGCTTCCTGATTTTGTAAAACAATATGAGTTAGACAAGCAGAAAGACCCGAGAATGAAAGAATATTTTGGAACCCGCCGCCAAGCAGTCATGGACACAACATCGAAAGAGCTTGATTACAGGCTGTTCTACGGTCTAAAAAAACAAGTTGTGCCCATGACATATAGGTATGGTCCTGAAGCCCAATTGGGAGGCGCGGACAAATACACACAAGAAACATTTTCAGAAGCAGAGGGTCTATTAAATGCGATGGAGTATCTGCATGGGAAAAACTTCTCCCCCAGAGACATGCATACAGGAAATGTTATGATGCGTCCCGACTCTGGCCAACTAGTTATGGTAGATGTAGGATTATTTACGCAATGAAACCAGAGCTAATATCAACGCATATTTGTAAAACAAAAGATGTGGGGGTACATGGCAATCTATTTGGTGGCACGATGTTATCATGGCTTGACGAATCTGGTGGAGCGTTCGCATCACAATGTATTGACTCGCCAAGAATTGTCACTGTTCGATTGTCCGAGGTTACATTCAAAAAGCCCGTACGTCCCGGCCACATTATTAAGATTTATGGCGCAGTACAACGCATCGGACAATGCTCAATCACAGTTAGTTTGGAAGCAAGAAGGCACAGCCCATATAACGGCACACAGAGAACGGTCTGTACAACAGAGATTACATATGTGCGTATTGATGGTGACGGTGAACCAATCCCCATCAGCGACAAGGTTAAGACAAAGTACAGCGAAGTAGAAGAATGAAACAACTTTTTGAAAATTGGCGACACTACTTACTAGAGGACATGGACACTGAACAAGTAAGAAAAGCTGTATTGATTGACGACGAGGATAAGGTTCTTATTCTCAGAAGCTCGGACAAAAACGAGAAGCACGCCGGCGAGTGGGACTTGCCCGGTGGACATATACATGAAGGCGAGGGAGATATTGAAGGTCTTAAACGAGAAGTAGAAGAAGAGACTGCCCTTGACATTGCAAGTCCCGAGTTAGTATTGCACGATGGCCGTAAGAAATATTACAAAACGCGCGAATATAGTGGTACAATAGAGTTAAGTGACGAGCACACTGAATACGAGTGGGTAACTATTGAAGAGCTAGATAGTTACAATATAGGAGCTAAATTTGTAAAAGCTGCGAGAGCGGCACTTAACGACGACGAATAAAGTGAAGCGAGTAATAATCTCTGACCTACATCTTGGAAGTGCATACTGCAAAGAAGAGGAACTTCTTCAGTTTCTCAATGCATTGGAATGTGACGAGTTAATCTTGGCTGGTGACATTGTGGACTTTGTAAAAATCCCTGTGTTCTCACAGTTGTCGCTTGAGATTTTGAAGAAGATAACATCGTTTCCTAAAGTTGTCTATATCATCGGCAACCATGACTACAGCTTTGATGCCTTTGCGGGCAAATCGCTGAACCATATCGAGTTTATGGAAATGTATGAATTCGATGAGGGTCACCGGTCTTTCCGTGTTGAACATGGCGACCGCTATGAGAGTGGCTTCTGGTCAAAATGGTCCGAGGGTGTATTACTAAAGTTAGTCTCGATTTGTCAAGACTGGCTGGAACGTACTTTTGATGTTGACTTGGCAACATGGTGGGCGAATCGGGCGCTCGCAAAACGCAAACTAATAAGACTATGGGATATAATCGACTTTAACAATGATGTTGACGTGACAATAATGGGTCACTCGCACCGCCCCGAAGTTGTTATCTGGGTCGATCACGAAGAGAATATAAAAACATACGTCAACACAGGCGACTGGGTAGACCATACAACCTATGCACAAATAGCTGATGGTGTAGTAAGATTAAAGTCTTTCAAAATAGTACTTGACGAAGATGAATAATCATGTTATATTCTAATTATGTATAATGGACGACACCGAATCACTTGCGCGCTCCTACGCCGCGCGTCTACTTTCATACGACGACGTGGAGAAGTCCGCAAAAGAACTGTTTGATATTGTCGAGCAAGTTATTCACGACGACAAAGAATACGAAAAAACTAAAATATTTATTTTACGAATTGTAAAAGTACTAGATGAGATAGACCCTGATTACAACTATAAGATTGCCAAGCGTTATTACCAGATGGCTAAAGACGCTTACGGCGCGGGATAAGCACCCGTAGCTCAGTTGGATAGAGCAACGGCCTTCTAAGCCGTGGGTCATAGGTTCAAGTCCTATCGGGTGTGCCACTTTAAGGAGAAAACATGATTAAATCAAAAACACCATATGACACAGTAGTAGTTTCTGGAGGTTTCGACCCCATTCACATTGGCCATGTGCGCCTCATTTTAGCCGCTGCAGAATACGGCGATGTTATCGTCGTCGCAAACAGTGATTCTTGGCTGTATCGTAAGAAAGGCTTCGTGTTTATGACGTGGGATCAGCGAAAAGAGATTCTAGAGGCTCTGAAGGGTGTGGTAAGGGTCGAGTGGGTAGATGATACCGACGAGACAGTGTGCGAGGCCCTGCGGCGTATTAAGCCCACGTACTTTGCTAATGGTGGAGATCGCAAGGGTGACAATGTTCCCGAAGTGGCTGTCTGCCAAGAGCTAGGAATCGAAATGCTTTGGAACATGGGCGGCAGTAAAATTGAGAGCAGCAGCGACTTAGTTAACAAGGCCGGCCTTAACAACCCGCTAGGTAAGGCAACAGGAAATGGCGCAGGAAAACACAGCGAGAAGTAGAGCATGCGGGAATAGCTCAGTGGTAGAGCATCACGTTGCCAACGTGAGGGTCGCGGGTTCAAATCCCGTTTCCCGCTCCATTTTCAACAAACAAACTAAATATAAAGAGCACTTTGTGTGTAAGCTGAAAAGGGCTTCGCGCTCGCTTGGTGTCCACCAACTCGGGTTGGAAAGGGCTTCTAGAATCAGGCGCTGTAAATCACACAAGGTGCTCCCCTTCTGGGGTGAGGCGCCACAGGCAGGCGCACCGGGTTGTTACCCCGACCGCTGTTGGTTCGAGTCCAACCGCCCCAGCCAAACGAGGACACAACATGAGAAACTTCATCATTCAAGAATATAACAGAAGAACAAAGAAGTATCGTGACTTAGGAGCAGTTCTAGCCAGCACAAGAGAGCAGGCGAAAGAGATTTATATTAAACAGTCACAATGGAAAGGCGACAAAGATGTTCTGCTGTACGCAGAAGACACAGAAAGTTACAGGGAGCGTAAGTAATGCCAACAAAGCTTAATCCAAATCAGGTCAATGAAGATACACTTGAAGATGCTGACGGCAACACTAAGGTTCAGGTTGAAGAGTCTGCAGATGAAAACAAAATCCGTTTTGACACAGCAGGAACAGAGAGAATGATTATTGACTCAGCAGGTCAAGTCGGTATTGGCACGTCAATCCCTGACGAAGTGTTAACGCTTAATACGGCTTCAGATGGTGACGAGTGTTTTATTCAGTTTCAAGAAGGTGGTGCTGATCGTGCGAAGATTGGGATCAACACCTCTAACAACTTTTTGATTCATAACCAGTTTATGAACAAGCACATCGTATTCAAGGTCAATGATCAGGGTAACACCCGCGAAGCTTTGCGCATCGATGGTGCCGTGTCTGAAGTTGTCGTCAATCAGTCAGGCGAATCACTTGTAGATTTCCGTGTTGAATCTGACAACAAAACTCACATGCTTTATGTTGACGGTAGTTTGGACCGTGTTGGGGTTATGACTAACAGCCCTGAAAGCTCATTTCACATTGGCGGCAGTATGTCAATTAACACGACTAGGCTCGACTCAAGTAACGATCCGGGGTCTTCGTATAGCTGCGCTGCCACAGACCATGTACTTTTGGTTAACACACGCCCAACAGCACAAGGTGGGATTGATAGCGCATTATCAATTACGCTGCCAGATGCTGCATCGGCGCTAGGACGAGTGATTGTTATTAAAGACGCCGGCGGCTTCTCGGATATTAACGGCATTACTGTGTCACGCCAAGGCAGTGATACAATCGATGGCATTAATACTTCCGTTTCGGTACCCAGTCCTGCCAGTTGGTTAAGATTTGTATCAGATGGCGATGGTGTTTGGTATCAAATAGGATAAGCTATGTATAAAGAAGGCGACATTGTTTTAGTTGAGTCACCGGCTGGTACGGGTATTCCCCATACCCATGTCAGACTCAAGAACCGAGTTGATGTACCGCCCGGCAATGGCTGGGATGGTCATAAAGGATGGCATGCCGAGGTCTTGTATGAACAAGAAGCGGCTGCTCTTCGCAAATGCTCTATTCCAATTAATGTTGGCGACTTGACATTTGTATTCGATGATTGTATTATAAACAAGGAGCAAAAGTGAAACAGTTTTTATTGGCAGCATTATTAACCTTTACTGGCGCCGCAAATGCCACTAACCCTCAAGCACCGGATTTCTCTCTGCGTGATATTAATGGCGCAGTATATGACCTACACGAACACAAGGGCGAGGTCATTGTTCTTAACTTCTGGGCCACATGGTGTGGTCCGTGTTTGATCGAAATGCCGTATCTTGATGCTATTGACAAAAAGTACGAAGATAAAAATGTTAACGTTGTTACCATTAGTGTTGACGCGGCAAGAGATGTGTCAAAAGCGAAGGCGTATGTAAAATCACGCAAGTATCAGTTTACGGCGCTATTCGATACAGAGACAACAGTGGTATCTCAATACAATCCATCAAAGTCTATTCCTTTCACTATCATTCTTGATAGGGAAATGCGCATCGTTCATACTCACACTGGCTTCGTGGCTGGTGTAGAAGAAACCTATATGCAAATATTGGATGACCTAACGCAATGAAAGTGGGGGATGCTGTTAGACATGTTCACGATGTTCAGAGAGGCATTGTATGTATCGGCTTGATTGATATGATTGACGATGATCGCGATACCGCGCGAGTCATATGGGCATCGCCTGCTCAATACTCTCCAAAGTGGATGCGATGGTACCAAAAACATCTCTTAGTAAGGATCTCATAACTATTTACTGTGCATTTGTAACTGCAAGGGAGGGCGTTATGGATGAAGTTTATAGGAAAAATAGAATTTTTACCATACAAGGCATTAAGAAAATACACTGGAAGAAAAAGAATAGAATATTACCGCGTGACTGTCGTTAATGACGATGGCCGTGTGGAAAACTTAGCAATCACACCATTAGAATACAAGAAAGCGCGTAAGAGGGCGAGCAAAGGAATACTATACCAGCGTCCCACATTTTTTATGCGACTTTATGCTGCGTTAGTGGTGTTATTAAGCTAAAAAACACAACAGCAAGATATTTATAGATGAGTCACCATGGCTATTAAAAAAATCAAAGTTTTAGATACCAGCGTCCTATTAACGGACGCTAGCTCGCTTCAAGCTTTCGGCAATAACGATATCGTGTTGCCGCTAAAGGTGCTTGAGGAAATCGACAAACATAAGAAGCGCCAAGACACAGTAGGTTCAAATGCCCGCCGCGTTATTCGTATGCTTGATGGTTTGCGCGAGAAGAAGAGTCTACTCAAGGGAGCCCGTCTGGGTCGCGGCAAGGGTATGTTATATGTTCGCGGGTACTCTTCCTCAAATTTAGGGATCTTACCACAGGATCTCGATCCTACTATCCCTGATCACATTATTATTGCTTGTGCATTGGCAGAGCAACAAAATAATGACAAGGCCCAAGTCACACTTGTATCGAATGATATTAACATGCGCGTGATTAGTGATTCAGTCGGCTTACGCTGTTCTGATTACAAGGTGGTCGATCAGGTTGTAGAGGATCGAGAGAAGCTTTACACAGGGTTTGTTGAGTACTTGGTCGATGAAGAGATTGTGGATCGTTTCTATGAGGGCGACGAGATTTTTCTAGACCAAGAAGAGAAGAAAGTTAATTTTAACGCAAACCAATATATTATGCTTGTGTCTTCCACGAACGAAAAGAAGACCGCTTTGTGTAAGTATGTTAATGAACAAACCCCGCTCAAGTCCGTTGTTCGTTACAAGAACGGCGTCTGGAACGTAATCGCACGAAACAAGGAGCAAGCATTTGCTCTTGACATGCTCATGAACCCTGACATTCCAATCATTACACTGGTGGGTAAGGCTGGCTCTGGAAAGACGCTGTGCGCCATTGCAGCCGGCATAGAACAGACTATCGGTATGTATGATCAAGGTGGTGGGAAGCGCAACAACCCATATAAAAAGCTTATCGTGTCAAGACCTGTACAGCCCTTGGGCAAGGACATTGGTTTCCTGCCCGGCTCGATGGAAGAAAAGATGCTACCATGGCTTGCTCCTATTCAGGACAACCTACAGTTTCTCATGGGTAACGACAAGTTGATGCTTGAGCAGTATATGGAGCAAGGCAAAATTGAAGTCGAGGCAATTACTTACATTCGAGGCCGTTCAATTTCCAATGCCTTTATAATTATTGATGAAGCCCAGAACCTGTCAGTACATGAGCTTAAGACTATCATCACCCGTGTTGGTGAAAACTCTAAGGTTGTGTTGACTGGCGATATTGAGCAAATCGATAATATGCATATTGACGAGACAACTAACGGTCTTGCCTATGCTGTAGAAAAGTTTAAGTCCCATGCAATCGCAGGGCACATCACGCTTACCAAGGGCGAGAGATCGAAAGTTGCAACATTAGCAGCAAAGATTTTATAAAAAAACTTGACATACCGTTCTTAAGCGGTTATAATGATATCTAAGGAGAAATAAAATAATGGCTGAAGTTAAATGGCTTACAAACGGACTGGTTGACAGTACCGACACAGGCGAGTTTCCTGCTGAAGCACAACAGGAGAAAAACCCCGTTCTTGCGGAGCCTGTTGAGAAGGTAAATCCAATGAAGGAGTGGCTAGTTGATTATGTTGGTGGCATTCTCAAGCCAGCAGATGGCAACGTGACAACCGAAATGATTGTTCACGCCTTCGGGGTAGAGTTTCCCGAGTTGATGCTAGCTATTGCGGAAGAAAACTGGATGCGTGGGTACGCACAGGCTCTGCATGATTCTGAAAAGGGATTTGAGCTTCTAAAGGAAGGTCAGATTTCAATCGGTGATGGAGCAGAAGTCACCACCCCAGAAGGTAGCGTTGAAGTGGCAACTACAGACAATGACACAGAAACGGAGTGACGGACTAACTGAGTATATTGTAAAGTCTAGCAGCGCTGACTTTATCAATGAAATGAAAACAGCCCAAGTTAGGCTGCACAATCATATTGACATTTATATCAAGAATTCACTTCCGAAAGGATTTGACTTAGAGCATGTCTTGACAAAGATTGAACAAGTTATTCCCCCATTTCTTATGATGGACATTGACGCACTAATCATCGGAGAATTTGAAATGCTGAAATCGCGCGATGTTGATGCTGCTTATGAGGATGGCGCTATTTATTTGACAAGTGATCAGAAAGATGAAGCCGATATGTTCGACGATGTTGTACATGAGGTAGCCCACTCAGTAGAGAAAAACTACGGAATGGAAATCTTCGGTGA
>MDTB01176727.1_pt1 | contig 13945 bp, 16 predicted proteins | sample 811161 | NCBI WGS metagenome assembly MDTB01 (sample SAMN05326650, study PRJNA326480) | marine metagenome | isolation source: seawater | place: Mediterranean Sea | collected 2009
AGATAAAACAGACAAAATTTATAAAAATGCATTAGATCAACATGTCAATATAAGAAAAATTAACTCTGAGATGTTAGCAGTTTCATTTGATGAAAGAAAAAATCTTTATAGAGCTAATCAGTTGTTAAAAATTTTTAATTGTTCAGAAACAATTAAAGAGACAATGAACAAGAGTCTGTCTAACTTACCAAAAAATTTATTAAGAACTTCAACATATCTAAATCATTCAGTTTTTAATAGTTATCACTCGGAGACGGAAATGCTCAGATATTTAAAAAAATTGGAAGATTCTGATATAGCATTAAATAGATCAATGATAGCTTTAGGCTCATGCACAATGAAATTAAATTCTGTTTCTGAAATGATTCCTGTAACATGGAAAGAATTTTCACAACCACACCCGTACTCTCCTATAGAACAAATGGATGGTTATAGAGAATTATTCACTGATTTAAAAAATTGGCTGAGAACGATAACTGGTTTTTCTGGTGTTTCTTTACAACCAAATGCTGGAGCTCAAGGAGAATTTGCTGGCTTAATGGTTATTAGAAAATTTCATGAAAAAAATGGTCAAAAAAATAGAAATATTTGTTTAATACCAAGCTCTGCACACGGAACCAATCCAGCCAGCGCACAGATGGTTGGCATGAAAGTTGTTGTTGTGAATTGTGATTCATATGGGAATGTAGATTATGAAGACTTAAAAGCAAAAGCTGAGAAATATTCAGATACTTTAGCCGCACTAATGGTGACTTATCCATCAACTCACGGAGTTTTTGAGGAAAAAATAACAGATATTTGTGATCTAATTCATAAACATGGCGGTCAAGTTTATATGGATGGGGCAAATTTAAATGCACTAGTCGGCATTGCAAAGCCAGGAAATTTTGGCCCCGATGTTTGTCACATAAATTTACACAAAACATTCTGTATTCCTCATGGCGGAGGAGGGCCAGGCATGGGACCAATTGCATGCAAAAAACATTTAGAAATTTATTTGCCAACCCATCCGATAATAAATGATTGTGGACCAGCAACTGGAATAGGCGCAGTTTCATCGGCGCCTTGGGGAAGTTCAAGTATTCTTTCTATATCGTGGATGTATATAAAAATGATGGGTTCAGAGGGTTTGAAGTTCGCTACTCAAAATGCAATTCTAAATGCTAACTATATAGCAAATAAACTTAAAGATCATTTTCCTATTTTATATAAAGGGAAAAATGGAAATGTAGCTCATGAATGTATTATAGATATTAGAAAAATTAAAAAGGAAACAGGAATAACGGAAGAAGATATTGCAAAGAGACTAATAGATTTTGGCTTTCATGCTCCAACAATGTCTTGGCCTGTTCCAGGAACAATGATGATAGAGCCAACTGAAAGTGAAAGTCTATCTGAGATAAATCGGTTTTGTAAAACTTTGGTAATAATTAAGAAGGAAATTGATAAAATAAAAAATGGAGAATATGATAAAAACGATAATCCTTTAAAAAACGCCCCTCACACTCATGTAGAGCTTGCCTCCAATGAATGGAAACATAAATACGATAGAGAAACTGCCGCTTATCCTTCTGAGATTTTAAAATCTTATAAGTATTGGCCTCCAGTTGCTAGAGTAGACAATGTTTATGGAGACAAAAATCTCGTTTGTTCATGCCCTTCAATGGATGAATATAAAGAGACAGCAGCCTAGACAACCAGATGAAGATTGCAGTAATTGGTTCTGGAATTTCAGGTTTATCAGCAGCATTTTATCTTTCAAAAAAATTTAAAGTAGATCTTTTTGAGCAAGAAGATTATTTTGGTGGTCACTCCTACACGTATGATATCAAAATTAAAAATAAGATTATTCCTGTAGATTTAGGTTTTATTGTTTTTAATGAAGCAACCTATCCAAACTTAATTAATTTTTTTAAGGAATTAAAAGTACCTTTTGAAAAAAGCGACATGTCATTTTCTGTTTCTATACAAGGTAGCAATATTGAGTATGGCGGTCGAGGTCTTAAAGCTATTTTTGCCAATAGATCAAATATATTTAATATAAATTTTTTAAAAATGCTTAAAGAAATTATTTCATTTTATAAAAATGCACCTGCTTTACTTAAAAATAATATAGAGGGGGAAACACTTGGCAGTTATTTAGATAAATCAAATTTATCAAAGTATTTTATCGAATATCATATTATTCCTATGGTTGCCGCAATATGGTCCATGCCTTTTACAAAGGCTAGAGATATTCCTTTAAAACTTTTTTTAAATTTTTTTATTAATCACGGTTTATTTAAAATAAAGAATAGACCTCAATGGTACACTGTTAGCAACCGAAGTAGAACTTATGTAAAAAAAGTATTAACAAAAATAAGTGGAGAAGTTTTTAAGAATTATAAAGTAAATAAGATTAATCGAAATGAAGATAATGTTAAAATAAAAATTGGAAATGAATATTTATATTACGATCAAGTAATTTTAGCCTCACATGCTGATGAAAATTTAAGAATGTTAGAAGAAACAACAGAAGACGAACAAAGAATTCTAAGTAAATTTAAATATGTTTCTAATACCGCGATTCTACACACTGACGAAAGACTTATGCCAAAGAGAAAAACTGCTTGGTCTAGCTGGAACTCTATATCTAAAGAAAACCAAACTTGCGTAACTTATTGGTTAAATAATTTACAAAATTTAAATTGTAATGATAATTTTTTTTTAACTTTAAATTCTATTTATGAAATAAATAAAAAGAATGTTATTAAAAAAGTAAATTTTACTCATCCTTACTTTAATTTAGAAACATTAAAACTTCAAAAAGAACTAAATTTAATTCAAGGAAAAAAAAGAACTTGGTATTGCGGAAGTTATTTTGGCTATGGATTTCATGAAGATGGATTAAAATCAGCTATTAATTTAATTGAAAATTTTAAAACCTGATGAATTCATGTATTTACAATGGTGTGGTGACACATACAAGATTTAAACCAGTCAAGCATCACTTAAAATATAAAACTTTTTCTCTTTTTTTAGATCTAGATGAGATTGAAAAACTAGATAAATTAAATCCTATTTTCTCTTTTAACAAATTTAATATTTTTAGTTTTTACAACAAAGATCACGGTGAAAGAGACGGAAAATCATTGAAAGATTGGGTGTTCAATAATTTAAAAAAATTTAACATACAGCAAAATATTAATAAAGTTAAATTACTTTGTTATCCAAGAATTTTTGGCTATGTATTTAACCCTTTAAGTATTTTTTACTGTTATGAAAATAATGTATTAAAAGCCATTTTTTATGAAGTTAAAAATACTTTTAATGAACAGCATACATATATTTTCAAAGCTAAAAACAAAGATAAAATAGAGCAAACCTGTAAAAAAAGGTTTTATGTTTCTCCTTTTGCAGATATGGAAACTAAATATGATTTTAAATTGTTGCACCCAAATAAAAAACTATTTGTTTCCATCAAACAAACCGATAAAGAAGACGTTATTTTAAGCGCCGTTCAAACAGGCGAAAGAAAAGAATTCAATTTAAAGCAATTAATTACAAATTTTTTTAAATACCCCTTAATGACTATTAAAATAATAAGTGCGATACATTTTGAAGCATTTTTATTATGGAAAAAAGGAGCAATATACAGACCAAGAGATAAAAAAATTAAAAACAATTTAAGTTACGAGGAATATTAATGAGCTTGTACAAATTTTCAGAAAAATTTATCATAAATAAACTAAAATCCATTAAAAATGGAAATTTAAGGCTAGTTAATTACGATGGTAAAGTTTACCATTTTGGAGATCTAGAAAGCTCTCTTAATACTGATATCAAAATAAACAATCCTAAGTTTTATTTAAATATTATATTAGGAGGTAGTTCTGCTTTGGGAGAGGCTCACATAAATAAAGATTTTTATTCTTCAAATTTAACAAATCTTATTGAGCTTACTGCTAGAAACATCAGGCTTATTTATTCATTCTCTGGAAGCGCAAAAATACAAACAATTAAAAATATTTTAAAAAGAATTTTTGCATCTAATACTAAATCAAAAAGTTTAGAATATATTTCAAAACATTATGATCTTGGAAATGATTTTTTTTCTAAATGGTTAGATAAAACCTTAACTTATTCAAGTGCGATATATGAAAATAAAAACGATAATCTAGAAACAGCTCAAAAGAATAAATACCAAAAGCTTATTGACTTACTAAATTTGAAGGATGGAAATAGAGTTTTAGAAATTGGATGTGGGTGGGGCGGATTTTCAGAATATTTAGCTAAGAGTCAGAATGTTTTTATTGATTGTATTACTATTTCTAAAAAGCAATATGAATTCTCAAAGAAAAGAATATTCAAAAATGGTTTGAACAACAAAGTTAATGTTATGTTTTTAGATTATAGAGATTTAAAAAAAAGATATGACAAAATAGCTTCAATCGAAATGATAGAGGCAGTTGGTGAACAACATTTAGATCAATACTTTAGAACAATTAAAAATTCACTTAATCCTGGTGGGTATGCAGCAATACAAGGAATTACTATACAGGATGATTTATTTGAACGGTATAGAATTAATGAAGATTTTATTCAAAAATATATTTTTCCAGGTGGTTTTTTACCTTCACTTAGTTATATAAAAAAATTAACAAAAAAAAATAAATTAAAATTAGAAAAAATTAATTCTTATTCAGAAGATTATGCAAAAACTCTATTAACATGGAAAAATAATTTCTTTAGTGACTGGGACAATATTACACCTCTCGGTTTTGATGAATCTTTTAAAAGAATGTGGGAATTTTATTTATCTTATTGTGAAGCAGGTTTTAAGGCAAAGAATATAGACTTGATTCAATTTTCTATGTCTAATAGATAATCATAATGAATAAGATATTTGGTTTAATTTTAGTTATTTTTTTAACAGGATGTGTAAACAATATGAAACCTACAGATTTTAAAGGTCAAAAACCAAGACTGATAATTGAAGATTATTTATCAGGAAATGTTAAAGCTTGGGGAGTGTTACAAAACAGGTCCGGAAAAATTACAAGACAATTTAAGGCTGATTTAAACGGAAAGTGGGATGGTTCAACCTTAATTTTAGACGAAAAGTTTGATTGGAGTGATGGAGAAAAACAAACAAGACAGTGGACGATAAAAAAAATTGATGAAAATCATTACGAAGGAAAAGCATCAGATGTTGTTGGAGTTGCTAAAGGTTTTTCATACGGTCCTGCATTTAAATTTGAATATGTTTTATTAGTTCCAGTTAAAGGAAAAAATATTAAGATAACTTTTGATGACTGGATTTTTAAACAAGATGAACGAGTTGCGATTAATAGAGCAACTATGACTAAATTTGGTTTCAAAGTTGCCGAACTCACCGTGATGTTTATTAAAAATTAATCTTTCATTAATTTACCTAGAACCTTAGTTACTAAAAATAAATAAATTCTATTAGGCAAAATTTTAAAAAGTTTAAAAATAACAGTTAATTGTTTTGGGAAAGTTATTTCAAAATTATTACTTTTTATTAAACCATTATATATTTTATCTGCGGCAAATTCTGGTGATTTAATAAATGGCATACGGAATTCATTTTTGTCAGTCATAGGCGTTTTAATAAACCCTGGAGAAATTAAAGAGATTTTAACGTTGTGCTTTTTGAAGTCAAAGTACAGACTTTCAGCCAAGTTAGACAGGGCTGCTTTGGAAGGCCCGTAACCACTTGATTTTGGAAGTCCACGATATCCTGCGATAGATGAAACAATTGAGATATGTCCATTTTTTCTATTTTGAAAATATTGCTCAACAGCTTTAACACAGTTAACAGTGCCAAAAAAATTTACTTCCATTGTAAGTTTTATATTCTCAATATTGATCTCCTTTTCTAAGTTTCTCTCGTAAGTTCCTGAGCAAAAAACACACAAATCAATGTTGCCAAAATCATTTACAATTTTATTAAAAACTTCTCGAGTTTTAGAAGGATCAGTAACATCCATCGGATATGAAAAAATATTTTTGTTCTTTGCCAGCTCATCTAACAACTCAACTCTTCTCGCAGAAATTGCAACTTGCCAATTTTCTCTAGCAAATTTTTCAGCAACAGCTTTACCTATTCCACTGCTTGCGCCTGTAATCCAAACTTTTTTCTGGTTTTCGCTCATAATAGATTATATCTCATACTTAATATGAATAATAAATATTTATCTTTAGGACTAATACTTTTGGTCACATTTGTAGCATCTGGTATTGGAGGTTTTGTAACCTCTTCTTTCAAGGAGCCTTGGTATTCGGAAATTATTTTACCAAGCTTCAACCCACCAAGTTGGGTTTTTGGTCCAGTCTGGACAATTTTATATATATTTATGTCAGTTGCAGCATGGTCTGCTTGGAACACAACATCAGATAAAAAAATCTTGCAGATTTATTTTGTTCATTTATTTTTTAATAGTATATGGAGTGTTATATTTTTTGGTTTTCACCAAATCTTTGTTGCCTTAATTGACTTAGTTATAATATTAATTTTTATAATTTGGTTAATGAAGATTTATTACCAGTTTAATAAAATAAGTTTTTTACTAATGATACCTTATTTGTTATGGTCTTCTTACGCTTTAATACTTAATGCAACCATTTCTCATTTGAATTAATTATGGACGATGTTGTTATAATTGGTGGTGGAATAATAGGAGCATCTACAGCTTATTTTTTATCTAAAGAAGGAAGAAAAGTTAAAGTTATAGAAAAAGATCCGACTTATAAAACTGCATCATTTCCATTGTCACTAGGTGGTTTCAGAAGACAATTTTTTCAAAAAGAAAATATTTTGCTAGGAAAATTTGCAAGAGATTTTATTTTTCAGATTCCTGAATTATTAAAGACAGAAAAAAATCCAAATCCTACAGCCAGTATGGTTCCAAACGGATATTTGCTAATGTTTGGGCCTGAGCATGCAGAAGAACAGTATAAAGCATTAGAAAATCATAAAGTATGTGAAGCTGGTACAAAAAATATTAAAGGTTCGGAATTATCAGAAATATTTCCTTACATAAACAATAAAGGGATTGAAACTGCAACTTTTACAGATAACAAAAGCGAAGGATGGATTGATCCATTTATGTTTCATGGTGCGCTTAAGAGTAAAGCTATTGAACTTGGCACTGAATTTATAAAAGGCGAAGTAAAAAATATTTCAGAAATTAAAGCTAAGATTATTGTTTCAGCAGCCGGTTGTTGGACAAAAGAACTATTAGATGATATTCCTGTAGTTCCTCAAAAACATACTGTCTTTAGAGTTAAATGCCCAAAGCATATTCCAGAAATGCCACTGGTAGGAGATTTAACAACAGGTGTTTATTGGAGACCAGAAGGAAAAGAATATCTAGCTGGATCACCAAATTCAGTATTTGATGCAAAAGATTTAGAGCCTGCTTGGAATGATTTTGAAGAATTGGTTTGGCCTGCTCTTGCAAAAAGAATTCCTGTTTTTGAAGAATTAAAATTAACAGGTGGATGGGCGGGATATTACGATTGTAATAAGCTTGACAATAATGCTGTAGTTGGAAAACACCCCAAATATGAAAATGTTTATATAGCATCAGGATTTACTGGCAGGGGTTTAATGCAAGCCCCCGGAATAGGAAGGGCTTTAACTGAATTAATCACAACGGGAGTTTATCAGTCTATTGATCTAAAAGCTTTTGCTGTAGAACGTGTATTAGAAAATAAAAAAAGACCAGAGCCCTATGTATTGTAAAATAAATGCCCATAAGAAGAACTAATAAAAAAAGTCAAAAAAAATGGCTTAAAGAAAACAGTCATTTAAAAATATTAGACCTAGGTTGCTCATTTTCCAATTATTGGCAAGAAGCAAATCATTTTTCTGATATTGATGATTTTACTGAAGGTTTTAAAAAAAAAGGTTTAACTTTTACCAAGATAGAGCCAAACAAAAAATTACCTTTTAAAGATAAAGAGTTTGATTATGTAATTTTGAGTCATGTTATGGAACATATTCCAAATTTAATAGAATTTAAAAATGAAGTAGAAAGAATTGCTAAAGCTGGATACATAGAATTGCCAACTAAACTGAATGACAACATTGTTTTTGGTTGTGACGAAGAAATTTTTGGCCACAAATGGTGGTTTGAATTTGATGATGAAGAAAAGGTTCTTTTATATACCAAAAAAGTTGACGCTATTGAGAAATTTTTGTCAGTAGGACAAGTTTGGAAATTCCAAAAATATTATGAAGATAGTTTCATTCTACAATTTTATTGGAAGGACACAATTAATTTGAAAGAAAGAGAACCTTTCGAAGTTGAAAGAAAAATCACTTTTCTTTCTTTAGTAAAAAAATATTTTAGTAAAAAAATAAGAGTTATTTTGTCGATTATAAAAAAATAGTTAAAACCATTTTTTAGGATAATTTCTTTTTAAGATAATTTTATTAATTATGACAGCCATTAGAATTATAGCAATTGTTCCAGTTATTACTGGGAACAAGATAAAATCAAAAGACAGATCCATAGATAAGGCCACCAAAGGATTAGAGGCAGCAGGAGGATGCATCACTTTTAAATAAGTCATCAGAGCTACCGCAACTCCAACTGACAAACCTAAAGAATAAAAAGAGAATCCAATAGTTTCATTAAAAATAATTCCAACAAGAATTGAAACTAAATGACCAAAGAATACATTTTTTGGTTGAGCTGTTTCTAGATTATAGAGAACAAATATAATGAAAACAGTTGCCCCAAAAGAAAACATTAGCCAAACACCTGCCGATGTTCTCAAAGTTAAAAAAGCAAGAACACCTATAACTATTGCTGCAGATACTCCTGATACAATTGGCTCAATATTTTTTGATATTTTCATATATATTTTTTCTAAAATTAAGTTATATACCTTTTAAAGAATATAAAGAATATGATTTCTATATTTTTAAACAGAATAATAAGAGCAATAAAGATAGATATTGACTTATATGAAGAGGTTGAAGCAGATAAATCTGCAACTGTTCAAGCAGGATTAGTTGTAGTTTTGTCTAGTTTAGCCGCAGGAGTTGGAGCTATTCATTTAGGAGTTTCAAATTTATTATTAGCACCTCTTCTTTCACTTTTAAGCTGGTATATCTGGGCTTATATAATTTATTTTGTAGGCGTAAAAATGTTTCCCGATCCTCAAACAAAAAGCAGTCATGGAGAGTTATTAAGAACAATAGGTTTTTCAAGCGCTCCAGGAATCATAAGAATTTTTGGAATTACACCCACTCTTATGACTGTAACTTTTATCGGTTCTGCATTTTGGATGCTGGCATGCATGGTTGTAGCTGTAAAATCTGCTCTTGATTATAAAAGTATGTGGAAAGCTTTTGGAGTAGTAGTGTTTGCTTGGTTAATACAAGCTTTTGGTTTATTTTTGATTTTAATATTATTTAGATAATCTTAAAGAGGAAATAAAGTTTTTGAAATTTTACAACTGTCACAAATTTTATAACCACCCATAATCAAATTTGATTTTACGCTTTTACTAAATTCTTTACACTCTTCACAGATATTATCAGTATCTTCATTTATTAAATTTATATTTTTGTTTTCATTCATTATAGTTTTGTAGGATTAGACTGATCCTTATAGACTTTTTTTGGATCAAACTTTTTTTTCTTTTCTTTAAATTCCATTTTTACTTCTTGATCATTTTCTATTTTTCCAAGAGGAACAGATCTATAAAAACATGATTTATATCCAACATGGCAACTAGCTCCGTCACCTATATCAACTTTCATCCAAATCGAATCTTGATCATCATCAATTCTAAGTTCAATTACTTTTTGAATAAAACCGCTAGATTTTCCTTTGTGCCATATGGATTTTCTAGATCTACTCCAGTAATGAGCCTCTTTAGTTTCAATTGTTTTTCTAAGCGAGTCTTCATTCATATATCCATGCATTAGAACTTCACCTGACCCGTTGTCTGTTGTAACAACTGGTATAAGTCCATTTGCATCAAATTTGGGCGAAAGAAATTTTCCTTCTTCTACCTCAAATACACTTTCTCTTTTTTTGAACATGGGCGTAAAATAATGAAAAAAAGACAAAATAGCAATTTGCAATAGCCATTTATGTCCTATAAAAAGTACCAGTTTTATGAAATTAGTTAAAGATACAGAAAAAAGACCTTCCCAAAAAGAGGTTACAGACAAACAAGCAGAGGAAGCCTTTAGGACAATCCTTAGCTGGATTGGAGAAAATCCTGATAGAGAAGGTTTGATAGACACTCCTAAGAGAGTCATAAAGGCGTTTAAAGAATATTTTAAAGGCTATTCTCAAGATGCTGAGCAGGAATTAAAAAAAACATTTGGGGAAGTAGACGGATATGATGACATGGTGGTTGAAAAAAATATTACTTTGCAAAGCCATTGCGAACATCATATGGCTCCAATGATAGGAGTTGTTCACATTGCTTATTTACCTAATGAAAAAGTTGTTGGTCTAAGCAAACTAGCTAGGACAGTTGAAGTTTTTTCTAAAAGATTACAAACACAGGAACGTTTAACAATGCAGATAGCTAAAACTTTAATGAAAGCTTTGAATGCAAAAGGAGTTGCTGTAACGATTGATGCTGCTCATCAATGCATGACAATGCGAGGTGTTAAAAAGGAGAGAACTACTACAGTTACAAATTATTTTCTAGGTAAATTCAAAGATGATCTTAGTTATCAAAATAGATATTTAAGCTATATTACAAAATAAATATTAAACTAAATGCCAGAGAAATTTAAAGCTATTGTTATAGACAATCAAAACGAAAAATTTTCAAGAAAAATTGAAGAATTAGACACAAGCTCACTTAAAGATGGAAATGTTTTAGTAAAAGTAGACTACTCAGATCTAAATTATAAAGATGCACTGATTCTAAACAATGGTGCTAAAATTGTGAAAAAATATCCTTTTGTTCCAGGAATAGACTTTTCAGGAACTGTAGTTAATAGTGAAGATAAAAAATTTAAAGAAGGTGATAGAGTTATTTTAACAGGATTTAGAGTAGGGGAAATTTATTTTGGTGGATTTTCAGGATATGCAAAGGTAGATTCAAGTTTTTTAGTAAAATCTCCAAATAATATTAGCAATTTACAATCTATGATGATGGGCACTGCTGGCTTAACAGCTTTACTATGTGCATTTGCAGTTGAGTCAAAAGAAAAATTATTAATGGGATCTAAAATAAAAGAAGTTTTAGTTACTGGTGCTACAGGAGGAGTAGGTAGTATAGCTATTATGATTTTGTCTAAGATGGGATACAATGTTCACGCTGCAACAGGCAAGAAAGATAAAAATGAATATTTAAAAGAGCTGGGAGCAAAAAATATTATAGATAGAAATGAGTTTAGTGGAGAAAGTAAACTTTTAGAAAAAGGAATGTGGGATGGAGTTGTAGATACAGTTGGAGGCGAGTCTTTAACTAAGATATTAGCTCAAACTAATCCAGGTGGAGTTGTAGCAGCATGCGGAAATGCAGGAGGAATTAAAATCAACACTAATGTTATGCCTTTTATTATAAGAGGAGTTAAATTATGGGGAATAGACTCATCTGCAGCGTCAATGAAAAGAAGAGAGTTTGTATGGAATGAAGGTAGCAATTTAATTGATTTTAAAAAATTAGAAAAACTAACAAAAGAAGTAAATCTTAAAGAACTTTTAGAAACATTTCCAAAAATGCTTAAGGGAGAAACTTTCGGAAGAATATTAGTAAATCCAAATAAATAGATCATGGATTGGGATAAGTTAAAAATTTTTCATACGGTAGCGGAAGCTAGTAGTTTTACCAAAGCTTCGACTATTTTAAACTTAAGTCAATCAGCTATAAGTAGACAAATTCAATCACTAGAAAATGAATTAAAAATAAAGCTTTTTGAGAGGCATGCTAGAGGACTAGTTTTAACTGATAATGGAAAATATTTATTTAAAACAGCACATGAAGTAATTTCAAAGTTAAAAGATGTTGAATCAACATTGAGTGAGGAAAAAGACAAGTTAGATGGCAAGATTACCGTTACTACTGTTGTGAGTTTTGGAACAACATGGCTTACTCCTCGTATTAAAGAATTTATGTCTCTTCACCCCAATATAGAGGTAGAGTTAATTTTTGATGACAAAGAATTGGATCTTAGTACTAGGCAAGCCGATATTGGTATTTGGATGAGAAGACCAAAACAACTAAACTATATTCAAAAAAAATTTGTTGATTTTCATTACCATATTTATGGATCAAACAATTATTTAGAAAAAAATGGCTATCCAAAAAATACTAATGATTTAAATAAACATCAGTTCATTACTTATGGTAGAGGAGCACCTTCTCCTGTTTTTAATCCAGATTGGGCCCTTAAACTTGGAGCAAAAGACAAAAAAAAAAGAAAATCTGTTATGAAAGTAAATAGTGTATATGGGTTACTACTTGCAGTTCAGAGTGGTGTTGGTTTGGCAGCTCTACCAGATTATATTACATTCAATGTTCCGAATCTGACTAAAGTTTTGCCAAATGAAGAAGGTCCAAAAACAGAAACTCATTTTGTTTATCCTGAGTCACTTAAAAAAGTAGCACGAGTTAAAGCTTTCAGAAATTTTATCTTTAGTAAAGTAAACGAATGGAAATTTTAAATTTTATAGTACCTTTTGTTGTTCTTATAACAGTAGTTGTGTTCATTCATGAATATGGACACTATTATTTTGCAAAACGTTATGGTGTAGGTGTTACAGATTTTTCTATTGGTTTTGGCAAAGAAATTTTTGGATTTAGTGATAAGTCTGGGACTCGCTGGAAGTTTTGCCTTATACCACTAGGTGGTTATGTAAAATTCTTTGGAGACAGAAATGTATTTAGCGAGTCTGAACAAGCTGAATTGCTAAAAAAATATGGTCCAGTAGATAGAGAGAAGTTATTTACTACAAAACCTTTATACCAAAGATCATTAGTTGTAGCTGGAGGACCTCTTGCTAATTTTTTGTTAGCTATAGTCATTTTTTCTTTTATTTATATGTTTTCTGGGAAAGACTTTACACCTGCAAAGATTCAAGAAGTTCAAGAAAATAGTCCTGCCTTTACATCTGGTTTAAAAAAAGATGATGTAATTTTATCTATAAACAATAATAAAGTAAAAAGTGTACTCGAAGTTTCTACTTATATAAATGCATCTACTTCTGAAAAAATTGACCTTGTAGTTTTAAGAAATAACAGTGAAATTAGCTTTTTAATTAAGCCTAAAACAATTGATTCAGAAGACTCATTGGGAAATAAAGCGAAAAGAAAAATTATTGGTATAAAAATTGCACCTCTTAATAATGAACTTAAAAGAGAAAGATTGGGTCCAAGTAAAGCATTATTTTATTCGGTTAAAGAAACATGGTTTGTAACTAAAACATCATTAAATTATATTTTTTCAATTTTTAGAGGAAAGGGGGACTCCTCTCAATTAGGCGGACCAATTAGAATAGCTAAAATAACTGGCCAAGTTGCTGAATATGGCTTTATAGCTTTTCTTAGTATCACAGCGTATATTTCTATAAGTTTAGGTCTTATTAATCTTTTTCCTATTCCTTTATTGGATGGCGGACATCTAATGTTTTATGCTTTTGAAAAAATATTAGGACGTCCACTAAAACAAAAAACTCAAGAAGGATTCTTTCGAATCGGTCTTTTTTTGTTGTTTTCTCTTATGTTCTTCACAACCTTTAATGATTTAAAAGATATTGGCATATTTTAACGTTTTTTGAATCTTCAAAAAGATCAATAAATACAACATTTTTTCACTTACTATATATTGTGTTAATATTTATTTTAGATACCAATAAAAGTGTTGATTTTCCTTATTATTTGTTGAGATTAAAAACATAATAAAAAGGGGCATAAATGAACAAAAAACAACTAGTAGCAAAAATATCGTCAACAT
>MDTB01200754.1_pt1 | contig 13945 bp, 13 predicted proteins | sample 811161 | NCBI WGS metagenome assembly MDTB01 (sample SAMN05326650, study PRJNA326480) | marine metagenome | isolation source: seawater | place: Mediterranean Sea | collected 2009
AATAAACTCGCCTCTAACCCACCTGTTCCTGCTCTAATTTCAATTATTGCATTTTTTTTATCTGCTTCATCCTTTGGTAATAAAAATAATTTTAATTTTTTTTCACTCTCGTTTTTATTTTTAATTAATTCATTTAACTCATTTTGAGCTAATTCTTTCATATCTTTATCGCTGCTATTATCATTAACGATTTTTTCTAAATCTTTTTTGTCATTTTCAAAATTTCCATAAGTCACGGCTTCTTTTATTATATTATTTAGATCCGAATATTCTTTAGATTTTTCTGCAAATTTTTTTTTATCTATTGTTCCTGATGAAAGCTCAGTTTCTAAAGATGAGTGTTTTGAAATTAAATCTTTTACTTTATCTAAAGGTATCATTTTTTCTTTTGTAATTCCTTAGCTTTCTTTTCAACTAAATCTACTATTTTAGTGATCATATCTTGGTTGCTTATTTTTTCTGATTGTATCCCATTTAAATAAAGCATGTTACTATCCTTGCCACCACCGGTAATACCTATATCTGTCAAAGCAGCTTCGCCAGGTCCGTTAACTACACACCCAATTATTGATAGGGTAATTGACTCTTTGATATGTGATAATTTATTCTCTAAAATTTTAACTGTATCTATGACTTCAAATCCTTGCCTAGCACAAGAAGGGCATGATATGATTTTAACTCCTCTGTTCCTTAAATTTAAAGATTTTAATATTTCGTTTCCTACTTTTATTTCTTTTACAGGGTCATCTGATAAAGATATTCTTATAGTATCTCCTATGCCGTTCATGAGTAAATTTCCTAAACCTATAGAGGATTTTATGCTACCGGGAACGAAACTTCCCGCCTCAGTCACCCCTAAATGAAGAGGATAACTCGTAAGTTGTGAAAGTTTTTCATACGACTTTACAGATAAAAAAACGTCTGAAGATTTAACGCTTACTTTAAAGTTGAAAAAATCCATATCCTCTATAACTTTAATATTCCTTAAAGCGCTTTCAACTAAAGCTTCTGGGCAAGGTTCTTTGAACTTCTCTAATATATCTTTTTCTAAAGATCCAGAATTTACTCCGATTCTTATTGAGCAATTATTATTTTTTGCTGCTGCTATAATGTCCTTAATTTTTTTTCTATCACCTATGTTTCCAGGATTTATTCTTAAACAAGATGCGCCGTTTTCAGCTGCCTCAATGGCTCTCTTATAATGGAAATGAATATCAGCTACCAATGGTATATTTATATTTTTCACTATTTCCCTTAAAGCTTTTGTAGAATTTTGATCAGGACAAGACACTCTCACTATGTCTCCCCCAGCTTCTGAAATGCTGTTAATTTGATTTATGGTTTTTTTTGTGTCGGTTGTTAATGTGTTAGTCATTGACTGGACGCTGATAGGGTTACTTCCACCTATTTTTACTTTACCAACACTTATTACTTTAGTTTTTCTTCTTACTATATCTCTGAAGGGTCTAATGCTCATATTACTTTTCTAATTTAAACTCACTATGAAGCGCGGTTACTGCTTTTTTAATATTTTTCTTATTAATAAGAACAGATATTTTTATTTCTGAAGTTGAAATAACTTGAATATTGATTTTTTTATTAGCTAAAGATTGAAACATCCTAAAAGTTACACCTGGTGTAGTGATCATACCCACACCAATTATCGAAATTTTAGAAACATCTTTTGTAATTAACAATTTTCTTAAATTGATTTTTTGATTTTTTTTAATTAGTTTTTCTGTTTTATTTATATCCTCAGACTTAATCGTAAAAGTTAAATCAGTTTCTTTACCATTCGCAGATATATTTTGCACAACCATGTCGACGTTAATTGAATTTTGAGATAGAGGCTTAAATATTGATGCTGCTATACCAGGTTTATCCTTAACTCCAACTAAGGTTACTTTGGCATCATTTTTTGTAAAAGATATTCCTGTAATAATTTTATTAACTGGAATATTTTTTTTTTAGTTATCAAAGTTCCAGGTAAATTCTTAAATGAAGATTTTACCTCAATATCTATTCTATTTAGTCTGGCATCTTGAATTGATGCTGGCTGCATTACTTTTGCTCCAAGGGACGCCATTTCCAACATTTCTTCATAAGATATTTTATTAATTCTTTTTGCTCTTGTTATCATTTTTGGATCTGTTGTGTACACTCCATCAACATCGGTATATATTATGCATTTCTCTGCTTTAAAAAATTTTGCAATCATAATTGCGCTTACATCAGATCCACCTCTTTCAAGTGTGGTGATCCTGCTATCAGCATTAATCCCCTGAAAGCCAGTAACAACTGGAACACCGCTCTTATTTAAGTATTTTAAAATTTTATTTCTATTAATTTTATGTATTCTGGAAAAACTATATTTTCCTTGAGTAAGTATTGGAACCTGCCAACTCAGCCAGGATCTAGATTTGTATCCAAGATGATTTAATCTTGCAGCAATCATTGCACATGCCATCTGCTCTCCAGAGGAAACTAAAACGTCATACTCAGATGAAATAAAGTTTGCACTTATTTTTTTTGATTTTTTAATTAAGTCATTTGTAACACCGCTCATTGCAGATGATACTACAATCACTTTATACCTTTTTTTAATATAACTAACTATTATGTCAGAAACTTTTTTAATTCGCTCTACTGTTCCAACTGAGGTACCACCGAATTTAAGTACTACGATTTTCATTGATAGTTTTTTTTAATTATATTTAAAATAACTTGATAAAATACATCTTGATTATATTGTCAAATAAGAATGAAAAATAACACAATAAATAAAAAAGAAATAGAAAAATTTACAAAAATGGCAGATGAGTGGTGGAATCCTGAAGGCAAATTTAAGCCACTTCATAAATTTAATCCTGCTAGAATTGAATATATAAGAGATAATTCAATAAGGCATTTTAATATCAAATATAAAAATCAACCATTAAAAAAATTAAAAATATTAGATATTGGATGTGGAGGGGGTTTATTATCTGAACCTATGTATAAATTAGGGGGAGATGTAACTGGAATAGATGCATCTTATAAAAATATAGAGATAGCAAAAATTCATGCCAAAAAAAATAGCTTAAAAATTAATTATGTTTGCGCTTCACCAGAAAATTTAAATTCAAATAAAAAGTACGATATAATTCTTAATATGGAAATTGTCGAACATGTTGATGATGTAAATTTTTTTATAAAAAAAAGTTCACAATATTTAAAGAAAAATGGAATTATGTTTATTGCTACTCTAAATAAAACATTAAAATCATATATATTTGCTATTCTTGGGGCCGAATATATTCTAAGATGGCTCCCAATTGGTACTCATGAATGGGATAAATTTTTAGATCCAAAGAAACTTATTAAAATATGTCAAACAAACTCATTGAAATTAGAAAATATTGATGGGATGACTTATAATCCATTATTTGACTCTTGGAAAGTAAGCAACGATAAATCTGTAAATTATATAATACAATTAAAAAAGGTTTAATTATCTTTATCTTCGATCCAGGGAATATTTTGAGTTTCTATTCCTTCCTCTTTGAGATGTTTAATATCATCAAGATTCGCTTTCCCGTAAATTCCTTTTGATTTTTTTTTATTATAATGGATTGATCTTGCCTCATATGCAAAATTGTCTCCTACATAATTAAAATTTTTTTTTATAAATTTTTGATATTCCAACATTTTATTCTTAAAAATTTTCAATTTTTTATCTTCATATGTTTTAATTTTATCTTTACTTTTGTTGATAATTTGTGGCGACATTAATGTCTTCTCAATTTCATTTGAATTACAACTCACACAATTTAATAATTTAATTTTTTTTAATTTATCAAATTCATTTGATGAGCTAAACCAGCTATCAAAAATGGTTTTACAATTTTTACAGCTAAGTTTATATTTAATCATAATAATCTAAATAATAGATTTTTTTATTTTTTCAACAGTCTAACTTCTATAATCAGCATTTATTTCAATGTATTTTTTTGTAAAATCCATAGTATAAACACTAAAGCTTTTAGATCCCATATTTAAGTTTATATTAAGATCAATGCTTTTATTTTTCATATAATTTTTTGCATCATCTTCATTATATGTTTCTATAACCTCTCCTTTTTCAACAATTTTTATGTCGCCTAAATTAATTGACAATTTACTTATATTAATTGGAATTTTAGATTTTCCAATTGCCATTATTATTCTTCCCCAATTTGGATCTTCTCCAGCAAAAGCAGTTTTTACTAATGGTGAGTTAGCAATTGAAAACCCAATCTTTTTTGCGTCTTTTTCATTTTTTGCTTTGTTTATATTTATAGTAACAAATTTTGATGCACCCTCACCATCTGCTGTTACTCTCATTGCCAAGTTAAGTAAAACTTGATGTAAGCTTTTTTCAAATTCTTTAACTCTTTCATCATTAATATTTTTAACAATTGTGTTACTCGCCTTGCCAGTTGCAAAAATTGATACCATGTCGTTTGTGCTTGTATCTCCGTCACAACTTATAGCATTAAAAGTTGTATCTATATTTTTTTTTAAAAGTTTATTTAAAACTTTTGAGGAAATTTTTGCGTCTGTAAAAATATATCCTAATGTAGTAGCCATATTTGGATATATCATGCCTGAACCTTTGGCGACTCCATAAATTTTTACCGAAGTACTTCCAATTTTACACTCATCCATGGCTAATTTTGGGACTAAATCAGTCGTCATTATTCCTAGGGCAGCTTTTGTCCATATATATTTATTTTGTGAATATTTTATCTTTTCTAAGAGCTCTGGGATTGAATTTTTAATTTTATCGGTCGGGAAAGTCTCTCCTATTGTTCCGGTACATCCAAATATAATATCTTTAGGTTTAATTTTTTCTGGTTTCTCTTCGTCTATTTTTTGTTTATTTGTTAATTGAGCTGATAGTTCATCTGCTATTTCTTTAAGACCTTGCAAGCCCTTTTTTCCAGTAAAGGCGTTTGCGTTACGAGTATTGACTAAAAGTGCTTTAACTTTTTTATTATTAGCAGACTTATTCCACTTAATATTTTCCGATACTATGGTAGATTGAGTATAAACTGAAGCAAAGTTCGCGCTGTTTCTAAAATAGAATAAAACTAAATCATCTCGTGGTGGATTATATAGCTTTGCAGAAGTAGTCGATATTGCTAGTCCATCTACGTGTTCAAGGTCTTGAAAGTCGCTTAATTTTGACTTTTCACTTTTAGATTTAAATAAATTTATAAAATTTAATGTCATGCTATTTAAATATAATATTTTATACTTATATTATCAGGTATATTACTAACATCAAAATTTAAAAGAATGTTAAATCCATTAAAAATCTTATCAAAGTTAATCAAATCCAGTAATCAAAAGCAGATCGAAAAACTTCAATTACTGGTAAATAAAATTAACGATTTAGAAAAGGAAATATCTCAATTACCAGATACCGAATTCCCAAAAAGAACTGTGGAACTTAAAAAAAAACTTAAGGATGGTGAAGCTATTAATCAAATATTACCAGAGGCATTTGCGCTAGTAAGAGAAGCTTCAAAAAGAGCGAGAAATGAAAGACATTATGATGTTCAAATTATGGGTGGCATAGTTTTACATAATGGTGGAATAGCTGAGATGAAAACAGGAGAGGGAAAAACGATAACGATAGCACTAGCTGCGTATTTAAATTCACTTAAACAAGAAGGAGTTCACATTGTAACTGTTAATGATTATTTAGCTAAAAGAGACTGTGAGAATATGGGAGTAATTTATAAATATTTGGGTGTAACTTCAGGATATATAAATAATGATCAAAACGACGAGGAAAGAAAATTCAATTATGAATGTGATATAACTTATGCAACGAATAGTGAGCTGGGCTTTGATTACTTAAGAGATAATATGAAATTTTCATCTTCAGAGTTAGTACAAAGAAGTCATAAGTATGCAATCGTAGATGAAATTGATTCATGTTTAATAGATGAGGCAAGAACCCCTCTAGTTATTTCGGGTGGAACAGAAGATAGAACAAACCAATATAATGCTATCGATAAACTCGTAAAAAGATTACAAAAGACAGATTTTGAAATAGATGAGAAAGATAAAAATATATACTTAACAAATGATGGAATTTCAAACATAGAAAAGATATTTTCTTCAGCTGGAATATTAAAAAATAATAATTTTTATGATCCACAAAATTTATCTTTAGTGCACCATGTTAATCAAGCATTAAGAGCAAACCACTTATATCTAAAAGGTAGAGATTATATTATCAAAGATGGTTTATTAAAAATAATAGATGAACTCACTGGAAGAATCTTAGAGGGAAGGCGATACGGTGATGGTTTACATCAGGCTCTTGAGGCAAAAGAAAAAGTAGACGTGCAAAACGAAAACCAAACTTTAGCATCAATTACTTATCAAAATTACTTTAAACTTTATGAAAAAATATCTGGTTGTACTGGAACTGCTTTAACTGAAGCAGAGGAGTTTCATGAAATTTATAATCTTACAGTAACTACAATTCCTACTAACAAGAAAATGATTAGAAAAGACTGGAATGATCAAATTTTTAGAACCGAAGATGAAAAAAATTTTTCAATAATTAAAAAAATTTCTGATTGTAACAACTGTGGTCAACCAGTTTTAGTTTTTACATCAAGTATTAATAAATCAGAGCAATATTCAAAATTACTAGATAAAGCTAAAATTACACATACAGTTTTAAATGCAAAAAATCACGAAAAAGAAGCAGAGATAATAGCAAACGCGGGTAAATTAAAATCTGTAATAATAACCACAAGTATTTCTGGAAGAGGTGTTGATATTCAGTTGGGTGGAAAAAAAAATAATCTTCACAGCAAAGAAGAAAATGCAGAAAGAGAAAAAGTTAAATCTTTAGGAGGATTGTTTGTTATTGGTACCGAAAGGATGGAGTCTAGACGTGTTGATAACCAGGCAAGAGGTAGATCAGGTAGGCAGGGAGATGAAGGCAATTCAATTTTTTATGTAAGCTTAGAAGATGATCTAATGAGAATATTTGGATCAGAATCTATGAATAAAATGCTAGAAAAACTTGGATTAAAAGACGGTGAAAGTATTGACCACCCTTGGATTAATAAAGCATTAGAGAGAGCACAACAAAAAGTTGAGGCTAGAAATTTTGACGTTAGAAAAAGCCTTTTAAAATTTGATAACGTTTTAAATGACCAAAGACATGTTATCTTTAATCAAAGGAAGAATATAATTAAATCAGATAAAACTTCAGAATACTCAGAAAGTTTTTTAAATGAAATAATTAATGAGTTAGCTGACAAAAAAAGAAATTTTTCTGAATTAAAAAATAATAAAGATTTTGAAATTCAGTTAAAATCTATATTAGGAAAAAGCTTTAAAGAAGATGGATACCAAGATTTGATAGCAAATGACGAAAATAATTTTAAAACTGCAATTAAAACAAAATTTAATGATAAACAAAAAGAGAGACGGAAATTTGCGGGTGAGTAACAATCTAATGAAATTGAAAAAAGAATATTGTTACAAACTATTGATGTTAATTGGAAACAACATATCCAATATTTGGAACAACTGAGACAAGTAATAGGTTTAAGATCCTATGGTCAGAGAGACCCTTTAATTGAATACAAAAAAGAAGCATTTAGTTTATTTGAAAATTTATTAAAAAAATTAAAATCTGACTTAGTAACAATTCTTTTAAATCTAACTATTGTTGAAAAAAATAATGAACAAGACAATATAAAGAAAAGTAGTAAAATTGTTAATAATCCAAAATGTCTTTTAATATTAAATAAAGGTCAAAAAATATCTCGAAACGATATATGTGAGGCTACAGGTAAAAAGTATAAGCACTGCTGTGGCAGAATTTAATTAATATATAAAATAAAGATAAAAGATATTAATAAAATAATCCCTAAAGATAAATATAACTTGGATATTTTTATTTTATTTAAAAAATTAAAGAATGAATTAGTTTTAATTGATAGACTATCTTGTGAATTTGAGTTTGTGATAAAACCTTTACTTCTTCCTATTTTTAAAAATTTTTCTTTACGTTTATTATATATTTCTTCTCTACTTAAAGAATTAATTTCATTAAGGTTTTTTTCTATTGATAATTTGACTTTGTCTAAAATTAAATTTTTGTCTCTATGTGCTCCTCCAAGTGGTTCTTCTATTATCTCATCAATTACATTTAGGTTTAATAAATCTTTAGACGAAAGTTTCATGGCAGTTGCAGCTTCTAGAGTCTTTTTTGGATCCCTCCACAAAATGCTGGCACATCCCTCTGGAGATATTACAGAATAAATTGCATTTTCTAACATTATAACCTTATTAGAGGATGCTAATGCTATTGCTCCTCCAGAACCCCCTTCCCCAATAATAATAGATATTGTTGGTACTTTAAGTTGCATACTACACTCAATTGATTTGGCTATTGCTTCAGCTTGTCCTCTTTGTTCTGCACCAACCCCTGGATATGCACCGGGTGTATCCACGAAAATTATAATTGGTATGTCAAACTTGTCAGCAAGTTTCATTAATCTAATTGATTTTCTATAACCTTCAGGTCTCATCATTCCAAAATTATGTTCAATTCTCCCTTCAAGATCATCACCTTTTTCTTGTCCTATTACTAAAACAGATTGATTATTAAATTTTGCAAATCCAGTAATTACAGATTTATCTTCACTGTAGAAACGGTCCCCAGATAAAGAAATAAAATCATCAAATAAATGATCTATAAAAAACTTAGATTTTGGTCTATCCTCGTGTCTTGCCACAAGTGTTTTTTGCCAAGGGTTAAGGTTTGAATAAATTTCTTTTAATTTATTATCAATTTCAGTTTGTAAATTTGATATCTTGCTAGTATTTACCTCTGAAAGACCCTCATTGTTATACGGATCTCTCAAAGTATCCAGTTCTTTTTCAAGGTCTTTAATATCTAATTCAAAATTAAGGTAATTTTTCATATAATAAATTCTTTATAAACTAAAAATAGGCAATAAAATGGTAAATTAAAATTATTATGAAAAAAAGAGAAAAATTTATAAAAATTCTAGATTTATCAGTATCTAGTGTGCTGTTTAACTTTATAAACAAAGAACTCCTGATAGGTACTGATATTTCTAAAGATCGATTTTGGAGAGGTTTTAATAAGACAATTCATGAATTAGCATCTAAAAATAAGAAGCTAATTGAAATAAGGGAAAAACTTCAAAAATCAATAGACTCATTTCATTTAGAGAAAAAAGATAAAAAAATTAATTTAAAAATTTATAAAAATTTTCTTAAGAAAATTGGATATTTAAAAAAAAGTGGATCTAATTTTAAGATTCAAACAAAAAATGTTGATAATGAAATTTCAAATATTTGTGGCCCGCAGCTAGTATGTCCAGTTTCAAATGCGAGATTCTTGTTGAACGCAGCTAATGCAAGATGGGTAAGTTTGTATGATAGTTTATATGGTGCAAATATAATACCTGAGACTCATGGAGCACTTATTGGTAATACTTACAACCCAATAAGAGGTCGAAAGGTGATCGATTATGCACGTGAAATCCTCGATAAGTTTATACCTCTTAAAAAGGGAAGCTGGAAGAATTTAAACAAAGTACCTGAGATAATTAATGGTAAATTAAATATTGAACTGAAAAATAAAAATCAATTTGTTGGATATAAAAAAAAAAATAATTTTTCATCATTATTATTTATTAATAACAATTTACATATGGATATAGTATTTGATCAGAGTGGTAAATTAGAAATTAATAATCCTGATGGAAATCAAGATCCTTTAAAAATACACGATATCTTTTTAGAGTCTGCAGTATCTACTATATGTGATCACGAGGACAGTGTTGCAGCTGTGGATGCTGAGGATAAAGTTTTAGGTTATAGAAATTGGCTCCATTTAATGAAAGGAAGTTTAAAAGCTAAGTTTAAAAAAAATAATAAACTTATAACAAGAAAGCTTAATCAAGATAGAAATTATATTTCATCGTCTGGAAAAAAAATTAAACTACATGGTAGATCTTTATTGTTAAATAGAAATGTAGGACACTTGATGACAAATCCAGCTATACTTTTAAAAGACGGATCAGAATGTCCTGAGGGAATTTTAGATGCCTTTGTAACATCAGCTGCATGTCTGCATGATTTTAAAAGAAAAGGAAACTCAAGAAAAAATTCTATTTATATAGTAAAACCAAAAATGCATGGTCCAGATGAATGCGCTTTTACTAATCTTATATTTGATAAAGTTGAAAAAGTTTTAAAATTAAAAAAAAATCAAATTCTTTGTGGAATAATGGATGAAGAAAGAAGAACTTCAATTAATTTAAAAGAATGTATACGAATATTAAAAAAAAGAGTTTTTTTTATCAACACTGGTTTTCTTGACAGAACTGGTGATGAAATCCATACATCAATGGAAATCGGCCCAATGGTTTTAAAAGGACAAATGAAATCTACAAAATGGATTTTAGCATATGAAAATAATAATGTTGATGTCGGGCTTGCATGCGGTTTTTCAGGTAAAGCTCAAATAGGTAAAGGAATGTGGGCTATGCCAGACTTACTAGGAGAAATGAAACAACAGAAGATCTCTCATCCTTTATCAGGTGCTAATTGTGCATGGGTACCCTCTCCAACGGCTGCTGCTATACATGCTTTGCATTATCATGAGGTTGATGTTTTCTCAAAGCATAAACAAATTAAAAAAAGGAAATCTGCAAAACTTGATGATTTACTTACAATACCAGTAGAACATAATCAAAAATGGTCGAAAGAACAAATAGAGATGGAGATTAAAAATAATGCACAAGGAATTTTAGGATATGTTGTTAGATGGATAGATCAATCAGTAGGCTGTTCTAAAGTTCCTGACATAAATGGTATTGGTCTAATGGAGGATAGAGCAACGTGCAGAATCAGTAGTCAGCATATAGCAAATTGGTTACACCATGGAGTTTGTAGTAAGAAACAAGTTTTAGAAATTATGAAAAAAATGGCAAAAATAGTAGACTCCCAGAATCTTAAAGATCGAAGTATGAGAGGGCAAGATCCTTATCAACCAATGGCTAGAAATTTTGATGGTTCAATAGCTTTTAAAGCTGCTTGTGATCTAGTTTTCCATGGAAAATTTCAGCCCTCTGGTTATACCGAACCTCTTTTACATTTTAACAGGTTAATGAAAAAATCAGTTTAATCTGACTCAATCCCAGTTCTATTCTTAAAAGCAGAAAAAAGGGTTCCATCATCTAAAGTTTCTATTTCTCCACCAACCGGTAAACCTTGAGCAAGCTTTGATATTTTGACGTCTAGATTTTTTAAACAAGCTTGAATATAATAAGCTGTTGTTTGGCCTTCAACAGTTGCACTTGTTGCTAATATCACTTCCTCAATTTTACCTTTTTTAACTCTTTCCACTAAAGAATTAATTAATAAATCCTCTTTTTTTTGTGCGGCAGATGAAATGGTGCCCCCCAAAATATGAAAATAACCTTTATATATATTTGAACTTTCTATACTCCATTGGTCAGAAATATTTTCAACTACACAAATTTTTTCATATTTTTTTTCAACAACTTTACAATTGCTATAATCACACTCCATTAAATTTGCTTTTAGCAAACCACAAATTTTACATCTAGAAATATTTTTATAAACATCTACTAATGTTTTTGCCAAAGGTTTCATTAACTCATCTCTGTTATTAATTAGCTTTAGCACTATTCTCTTTGCAGATTTTGGTCCTAAACCTGGTAACTTTGAAATAAGTTTTATTAAATCCTCAATCTCAGTGATTTTTTGCATAAAATTTTATAAAGGCCACTTAAAACCAGGAATATCAAAACCTCCTGTAACTTTTGAAATCTCCTCTGATGTTTTTACCTTAAGTTTTTCTTTAGCATTATTATGAGCTGCAACAATTAAATCTTCAATTATAGTTTTTTCTTCTTTTAAAATTTCATTAGAAATTTTAATTTCAACCATTTCACCATCTCCATTTAAAATTACTTTAACAGAGCTAGATCCAGAAACACCTTCAACTTTAATATTTTTTATTTTACTTTGACTATCTTTCATTTTTTGCTCTAATTCTTTTGCTTTATCTAAAATTTTTGTAAAATCTGCCATATTTAATTATCCTTATTTTCTTTTTCAATTGAGACTAATTCTGCATCAGGGAAAATTTCGGTAATTTTTTTAAAAGTTTTTGATTTTCTTGCATCATTTAATTTTTTCTCTTCTTCTTCTTTTTGATGATCTTTTATAGATATATTTCCAGTATTTTTTGATAATGATATAATCCATCTTTTGTTAGTCCATTCATAAAGCTTAGTTGATAGAGTTTTTATAAAACTTTTGTCTAAATTTTCATTAAACGAAATTTCAATTCTTTGCTCATCAAAACTAACTAAATTAAAGTTTGTCTCTAGTTCATATTTTAATTTAATCTCTTTATTTATTTCACATATTTTTATTAAATCTTGAAGATTCTTAATTTCAAATTTTTCATTTAGATAGTTTTCGATTTTTAAATTTTTTTTTTTTTCCTGTGTTAGATTTTTAATTTGATTGATCATATTATTTTGTCCTAAATTTTTTTCTTTATTATCAGTGGTTTTTTTTTCATTCTTATCATCTTTCAAAATAATCCTATTTTCATCTTTATATGAATTTTGGATACCTTCTAAATATAGTAACCTTACTAAGAACATTTCTATTGAGAGATGCTGATTGCTCACAATATCTATTTCATTTAGTACATTTATTGTAAACTGCCAGAAAATTACAAATATTTGATTATCAATTATTTTAACCAAATTCTTTATTTCTAAAAATTGTTCATCATTTAGTGAAAAATTAGTGCCTTCGATTTTAAGTGAGTCTATATTTTTAAAGTAATAAAGCATCTCTAAGAAATCATTTAGAAATACCTTTGGCTCCACTCCTTGGTCATAGATTGATCGGTACTCAGCTAAAACCTTATTCTCATTTCCTTCAAAAATGTATTGAAAAAGATTAATTAATTTAGATTTATCAAAATATCCAAATATTTTTTGTGCTTCCTTCAAACTTAATTCACCGTCTTTACTATTTGATATTATTGCTTTATCTAACAATGATAGAGCATCCCGAACTGAACCTTCGGAAATCCTTACAATTAATTTCAAAGCATCATCGGAAATTTTTCCTTTTTCTTTTATCATAATACTTTTAACAAATTTTAAAAGCTCCTCGGATTTTACTCTTGCTAAATCAAATCTCTGGCATCTTGATACTACTGTAACTGGAATTTTTTTTATTTCTGTGGTTGCAAAAATAAATTTTAAACTTCCTCCTGTATTATATTCAGGTGGTTCTTCAAGTGTCCTTAAAAGTGCATTAAAAGCTTGCTTGCTCAACATGTGAACTTCATCGATTATAAAAATTTTATATTTTGCTATAGAGGGGCCATATCTAGAAAATTCAATAAGTTCTCTTACATCATCTACTCCAGTTTTGCTTGCTGCATCCATCTCTAAAACATCTATATGATTTGAGTTTGCTATGGCCTTGCAATGGCAATTCTCACATGCATCTTGATTGCCAATATTTTCTATTCCATTTTTACAATTTAGAGCTTTTGCAACCAGTCTTGCGGTTGTTGTTTTTCCAACACCCCTTATTCCCGTGAATAAATAAGCATTTGGTATTTTATTTTCTTTAATAGCGTTTGAAATAGTTTCTCTAACCACGTCTTGACCTATCAGGTCATCAAATACAGATGGTCTGTACTTTAAAGATAGTACTTTAGAATTGTTTTTCATTTATATTAGGAGACTAGAACCTGAAAGACTGTCTTTACGACTGCTTCCGTTAAGATCTGGTCGGGTTCAAGCAGTATTCACCTCTAGCCTCCATAAGTATTATACCAGTAATA
>MDTB01211880.1_pt1 | contig 13945 bp, 13 predicted proteins | sample 811161 | NCBI WGS metagenome assembly MDTB01 (sample SAMN05326650, study PRJNA326480) | marine metagenome | isolation source: seawater | place: Mediterranean Sea | collected 2009
AAATGGAAAAGTTTGTCGGGGTAGGAGGATTTGAACCTCCGATCTCACGCCCCCCAGACGTGCACTTTAACCGGACTAAGCTATACCCCGAAATTTATGGAATTACTTGAAAATAAATAGATTTACCAGAGGCAAAAACACCTGCTCCATTTTCAACATTTGTGAAAACAGGCACTGGTTCAGTTCCAAAATCACTGAAAAAACTATCATCATTAACTTCCATAGAATTATAGTAATTAAAAGCCTCTTCACTAAAAGAAGTCAATTGGAGAAATATACTATCATTCATTTCAGCATCTATTTTATATTCAAAATCAAATGAAATTTCTTTTTGAGTTCCATTAAATAAGTCATCACTAAAAAATACTCTTCTACCACTAAAACTATAGCCATCCCAAGGAATGCCTTGAGAAAATGATGGGTCGTTCGAGTATAAAATTAAGGGATAAGACTTTTTTTCTGATTCAAATTCACCATCTTCATCCTCAACCTCACCCGAAGTGTGCACGTATAAACTAATCCTATAGTAATTGTTTACATTTGGATCATCAAAAAAACTCAAATTTAGAGTAGAAACATAAACATCACTTAGATCTGAGTTATCAATAATTTCTAATTCAGTTAAATCTATTTCTTCAGGAACAGTAGTTTCAGCTGTAACAGATTCAAAATTTGAATGTTCTACTTCAATAGAATAGGTAGATCCAACCATAGGTAAAGCATCAAAAGTATAATAATAAATTGGCTCAATTTGGTCAGCTCCCCACCAATAACCAGATTGTTCTAAAATATAAATAGAATCTTGATTATTAAAATCAATACTCATTTCTCCAAGTAAATTATTATCCTCATACAATAAAACATTAGCATCAGATATAGAGTTAATTTCACCTTGTTGGAAAGCACCAACAGAATTAGAAACATGAAGTGACATAATTGAATCTGTATCAAGAATTCCATTAACAACTAAAAAAGGTGTGTGCCCTGGTATTTCTAACTCGACAACTTGTTCTTGACAACTAAATATTAAAATAGAACACAAAAAAATTAAAATCTTTTTCATAATTAAAACTTTATACTATATGTTATTGTTGGAATTATTGGGAATAAAGAAACTTGTCTTGCAACGTTTTCATTATTATCATTTTGAGCTAAATAAACAAAAAATGGATTTTGTCTATTGTATAAATTATAGATTGATAAATTCCAAGTTCTTTTATATCTTCTTTTCTCTTTATGAAAATTAATTCCAAAATCAAATCTATGATATGGATTCATCCTGCTTGAATTCCTCTTACCATAATATTCAACTGTTTGTATATAATTTCCATTAGGCCCACCTTCAAAAGACCAATAAGTAGCTTGTGGAAATGTAATAGCATTTCCAGTTCCATATACCCATGTGGCACCTATGTCTAACCTATCACTAAAAACATGAGATAAAACTAAAGATATATCATGCCTTCTATCATATTTATACGAATACCAGTCACCGAAATTAATATTATCAAATTTTCGGTCTGACCATGATAATGTATAACCTATCCAACCCGTTGTTTTTCCATTATTCTTTTGAAGAAATAACTCTAAACCATAAGACCTACCCTTTCCCCCGGTCTCAATAGAAGATTCCCAACCAGTAGCATCAAAAAAAGAAGAACCCTCTTTATAAGATATCAAATCATTCATTGTTTTATAATAGCCCTCCAAACTAGCTTCTAAAGCACCATTAAATAAATTAGTATTAATAGACATCGCAACTTGTCTTGATTGTTGAGGTGGCACAGAGTCCGTAGAAGGAACCCAAATATCAGTAGGCAAACCAACCGAGGAATTTGTTAATAAATGTAAATTTTGCTGCATTTCAGCATATGAACATTTAACAGACCACTTATCATCTAGCATATATCTTCCTGAAAAACGAGGTTGTAGTTTAAAATAGTTATTGTTCCTAATTGAAAAAACACCTGCATGTAAACCAAAATTAGCTTTAAGTCTCTCAGTAAACTTAATTTCATCTTCAATGTAAAAAAAAGCATCATGTGCCACTAAATCTTCAGAAAAATAAAAAACCGTATCAATATCAATATCATCAACTCCATTTGGATACTCAAAGTCTAAATCAAGTTGTCCTGGAAAAAAATCATGATAAGTATACGAAGATCCAAACTTTATTGAATGGGATGGATTAGGAGAAAATTCAAAATCTATCCTTGAGCCAAAATCTTTCAAACCAGAAATATAACCAAAACTCAAATCATAATCCCCTGAATTAAATCCCTGATCTATGTCAAAAGCATAACGACTATATGTAAATGTTGTATTACTAAATAACTTATCAGAAAATAAGTGATTCCATCTCAATGTTGCTGTTTTGTTCCCCCAACCTAAACCAAAATCAAATTCATCTGAATTATCAATAAAATTTAAACCAAATATATCATCTCCAAAATAACCACTCAAATATAATCTATCTCTATTGGATATTTTATAATTTAATTTTGCATTTAAATCATAAAAATAGTACCCACCATCAATTCCAGAATCTGCAGGATTAAGTGAGTTTAATAATAAATCAGCATATGTTCTTCTTCCAGAAACTATAAATGAAACTCTATCTTTAAAAATTGGACCTTCAATAGCTAATTTTGATGAAATTAAACCAAGACTCCCCTCCCCTTTAATTTCCTTCATATTACCTTCTTTCATATCAATTTCTAAAACAGAAGATAACCTTCCACCAAATCTAGCAGGAAAACCTCCTTTAGTAAGTTTTACATTTTTAATTGCATCAGCATTGAAAACCGAAAAAAATCCAAATAAATGTGATGAGTTATATACGGGAACACCATCCAAAAGAATTAAATTTTGGTCAGGACCACCACCACGAACATAAAAACCTGAAGTACCTTCATTACCTGACTGAACTCCTGGTAAAAGCTGAATAGACTTTAAAATATCAACCTCTCCCAATAACATAGGAATAGATTTAATTTGCCTTACAGGAACTGAAATAACAGATGTTTGAGTTGACTTAACATTTGAAACTTTACCATATAAAGCGACTTCATCAATAAGTTGTGATTCAAAAACTAACTCAGTATTTATTTTTTTATTTGAATTTAAATCAACTTGTATTTCAAAATCTTCATATCCAATAAATGAAAAATTTAAATCAATCTTACCTTTTGGTAAGGTAATTGAATAAAAACCAAAAGTATTTGTTGTGGTACCTATTTGTAAAGAGTCAGAATAAACATTAACCCCAATTAATGTTTCACCACTAGAGGAATCCTCAACAAAACCACTAATTGTAAAAGAATTTTGAGAAAATCCAAAAAGAGAACTTATTAGAAATAAAAAAATAAAAATATTTTTTTTAATATAAACCATATAACTCCATTTCTGATAATAAATTTTGATAATCATCACATAATTGCAAATCACTATCCGCCCCTTCATAAATAACACACTTTTTATCAACAGATCTCATAATTGACTCTAAAAAAATCTTTTTCTCTAAGTAAGTAGAAGAATCAATATTAGATTTTTTTTCATGCTCCATCCGCAAAACATTCATCTCTGAAATAACTAAAAGAAAAGAAGAAACACAATCACAATGAGAAACAATCTCTTCAATTACAATATCTTTTGCTTTTTTTTCTTTTGAACAAGAAAAAACAAAAAATAAAAAAATAAAAAAAAATAAATACGTTCTTCATTTTATTAGTTAGGCTGAATTGATGAATGATGGGAAATAATTAAATCATTTTTAAGCACAAAAGTATATCTAGCCTTTACTGTTTTTTTTATTCCAGATTCCAAATAATAAAATTCATATAAACCACTTGAAACTTGAAATTTACCAGTTTCATCTTTGTGAGTATAGTTATCAATAATTTTACATTCAATACCTTCTTTATTTAAAAAACTAATCATGTACTCCATAACACCATCATGACCTAGAAATATAGTTTGAAAAGTTGCTAATAATACTGAGTTTTTTGAATATAACTGAGTTTGTTTTTTTGGATTCCTTTCAGAAATCATCTCAGCCCACAAAGAAACTTTTTTAGGTAGTTTTTTTATCATATTTTTTAAATTAAATACCAGAACAACAACAATCTTCTGTTCCTACTTTATCACAACAATCACTTTCACAAACTTCACATAAATCTCTATTAATTCCCTCATCTTCTTCACAAGAAAAAAAACAGGGGAAACACATATCAAAAAGTAAAAAATTATTTTTCTCATTTTATAAATTTAAAAGTGTTTATGTAAGATGATAGTATCCTAAAACAAAAATAGTTATTTTTATTCTTTAAAAAACTATTTTGAAAACAAGATTTATATTAATTTTTATTTTATTTCTTTTCTCTTGTGGAAATAAAAATAATATTAAATCTTTTTTAAAAGAAATCAGAGCTAATATAAATAACACAAAACCTTTACCTAAGACTGACTATATAGTAGACTATATTAATAACACATCAATTATTGGAATTGATGTATCTCATCATCAAAAAAAAATTAATTGGCCAGAGGTAAAAAATTGGAAAAATCATAGCATTAAATTTGTTTATATAAAGGCAACTGAGGGAGCTAGAGGCAACGGGTCTAAAGACCCAAAATATTTAGAAAATATCCAAGAAGCCGAAAAACATGGCCTTCTAGTTGGAAGTTATCATTACTTTAGAACTACAAGTAGCGCAGAGGATCAATTTAAAAACTTTATAACTACTTTAGGAGATCATAAACAAGACTTAATACCAATGGTTGATTTAGAACAAAATGACAACTTTACTAAAAAAAAATATAGAGAAGAATTAAAAAAATTTTTAAAATTATTAGAAAATCATTTTAATAAAAAACCAATAATATATTCTGTGACTAATTTTTATAATCAGTACTTAGCATATAATTTTTTAGAATATAAACTATTTCTAGGATTTTATAATTTAGAACATGATAAAATTTCATTAAAAGATAATAGAGACTGGACCGCTTGGCAATTCTCTCAACAAGGCAAAATTAAAGGAATTGAAAAAAATGTAGATATAAATGTTTTAAATAAAAAAATATCAATTAACGAACTATTATTAAAATAACATGAAAAAACATAACAGAAGATTTTTTTTAAAATCTATATTTAAATTAGGAATATTCTCTCTACTGCCTTTTAAAATAAATGCATTTTCTTACGTAGATGAAAACTGCGAAACAACTCCAGATATTCAAGGACCTTTTTATATTGAAAACCCACCTAATATTTCTGTTTTAACACCACCTGAAATTACTTCAAATTTTTTATTTATTACAGGCACAGTTTATGCAAAAGATTGTAAAACACCTATTCCAAATGCCCTTGTAGATATATGGCATGCAAATAAAGGAACATATAACGAACAAAGTGGAACATACTTAGACTCTGATTATGAAGAAGATTTTTACAGGGGGCAAGTCTTAACAGATGAAAATGGAAATTATGCCTTCCAAACAATATTACCGGGAAAATATTTAAATGGTTTGGTTTATAGACCAAGCCATATTCATTATAAAGCATCATATCAAAATGAAAATGAAATAACTACTCAATTATATTTTGAAGGAGACTCAAGTATAGAAACAGATCCTTGGGCATCAGATTCAGCCGCCCAAAACCGAATAGTACAATTAGAGGAAGACGAACAGAATAACTTACATGCAATATTTGATATTTTTCTTAATGTAAATACAGATGATATAGAACAAACATATTTAAATGAAGAAAAAGTTATTAAAAGCATTTTCCCTAACCCAATTAATGAAACCACAAAAATTGACTTAAATACTAAAAATAGTAGCATTACAATTGATGTATGTGATATTAATGGGAAAGTATTAGTTTGTCAAAAAAATATAAGAAACAATACTATTATACTAAGTGATATTTTACAAGAAAAACTTCCAAAAGGAATGTATATTCTACGTATATTAAAAGACAATCACACAACAGACTTAAAAAGATTTATTGTAAATTAGCTGTATGAAACTCTATATATATACTTTATTTCTATTCCCTTTAATACTATTTAGTCAAACAAATATTACAGGAAAAGTTCTTGACAAGCAAACACCACTAATTGGAGCTAATGTTAAATGGATAAACACAAACATTGGAGTTTCAACTAATTCAGAGGGTGAATTCAACATCATTAAAGAAAATATTACAGACAATAGATTAATTATCAGTTTTATTGGATTTAAAAATGACACTATATCAATCAATGAATCTAGCAATAATCTTACCATTAGATTAAATAAATCAAGTGATTTAAATACTGTGGATTTAAAAGAAGATATAGAAGGGATTTATATTGACAAAAAAAAACCTATCAAAACAGAAATCATAACCAAAGAAGAGCTAACAAAAGCGGCTTGTTGTGATTTAGCTGGGTGTTTTGAAACACAAATAAGCGTAGAACCTAAAACAACTAATATAATTACTAATACCAAAGAAATTGGCATTCTTGGTTTGTCCGGAGTTTACAATCAATTACTTGTAGACAACCTTCCAATTATGAATGGCCTAAATTTTACATATGGAGTAAGCGCTATACCAGGAACATTAATTAATAATATTCATATATCACAAGGGCTAGCATCTGTACAACAAGGCTCTGAAAGTATAACTGGACAAATAAATATTGAATTGAAAGAACCAAACGAAGAAGAAAAGTTATTTCTTAATCTTTACATTAATAGTTTTTCAGCAAAACAAGCAAATATTAATTACAACTTTAAAATTGGAAATTGGAGATCAATTGTCTCACTCCATACTACTCAACCTGGAAGAGAAATTGATAACAATAATGATGATTTTTTAGATCTACCTTTAACTACAAAATATTCTTTGTATAATAAATGGATTTATGGAGACAAAAATAATATTGGTTTATACTCTGTAATTACATTACGGTACTTAAATGAGCAGAGAATAGGAGGACAAATAGGCTATACTGAAAAAGACCAAGGAAGTAATAGTATATATGGTCAAACTATTAACTTTTCTCAACCAGAATTACATTTCAAATCAACCTATAAATTAAATGAAAGAAATTATTTAATTTTAAGATCTGCAATAACCCACCACAAACAAGAATCCTTTTTTGGCACAACACAATATTTAGCTGACCAATTAAATTATTTTACTGACTTATCATATAAGTTAAACTGGAACACACATGAGTTTTGGTCAGGATTAAATCTCAGAAAAACAGACATAAGCGAGACAATTAATTTAAATGACAATTTTAACAGATCATTTGAAGGAGATTATAAAAAAAATGAAAATATAACTAGTTTTTATATAGAAAATATTTTTAACTGGAATGATAAAAAATTACAATTAATTAGTGGATTGAGATTAGACCAACATAATAATCATGGATTGTTTTTTACACCTAGGTGTTTAATAAAATACAATTTTTCAGAAAACACTACCATGAGAGCTAGTATAGGAAAAGGCTGGAGAACTATTAATTTATTTAGTGAAAATATAAAGTTATTTGGAACAAATAGAGATGTCATAATTTCAGATGATTTAAAAGCTGAAGAAGCATTAAACTATGGATTAAACTTATTGCACGCTATATACCTAGAAAACATTGAGTTACAATTTATTTTTGATGCATATAAAACTAATTTCTCTAATCAAGTTCACCTACATTACCACACAAATGATAATAGTATATATGTACATAATTTAGTAGATGCTAGTACAAGCAATTCATTACAAGGTGAATTTGCAATTGAATTATACGAAACCTTTGGTGCAAAAATAGCGTATAACTATTTGGATGTGTACAGAATTGAGCATGGACACAAACATCGATTACCATTCACCTCTAAACATCATATTTTAAGTACCCTATCATACAAACCAATTAAAGAAAATTGGCATTTTGATTGTAATTTACACTGGTTTGGAAAAAAGAAATTAATTGACACATCACAAAACCCAGAGCCCTATAATCGTAATAAAACATCAAATCCCTATTCAACTATCAATGCGCAGTTTACAAAAAAATTCGAAAAAATGGATTTATATGTTGGAGTTGAAAATATATTAAATTTTAAACAAGAAAACCCTATAATAAGCTGGGAAGATCCTTTTGGTGAATATTTTAATATAGCTAATGTATGGGGACCAACTAAAGGAAGAGAAGTTTATCTAGGACTTAGATATAAATTATAATTTAAAATTCTTCTCTACACTTCCATCATCATAAATAAATAGTACTGGGATTGCACTATAATTAAATATCTCTCGACCTAAAAAATCAATAATTTTTACAATTTTCTTTTCTGTAAAATTTAAATCTTGAATTGAACTGGAAAAACCACAGTCAATTAAACCATTTGTATCAAATTTTGAAACAAAATTCCAAATTTCTTGAGTGGCATTTATATCCATATTACCAAAAGAGCCCGGCCAATCATGATCACCTCCTATGACCTTAAGTTCTTGAACAGAAGAGCAATTATCACCATTTAACCACCTCTTTCTTTCTACAGTACTACCATCATTAGGAGCACTGTCCTCAACATTAGTTATAATAGGATCAAAGTCTGTATTATTATAATTTGACCAGTAACTTGTAATATCATCAACTGACATATATAGTGGCATATCACCATATGAAAGACCCTCGTAAGTAGAATGAGGATTTTGATCAACTGTGCCAGGAATAAGCATCACACCAGTTGGATGAACTGGTGTACATGGTCCCCATCCATAAATATCACTTCTATAGTAATCCTCAAGCATACTTCCAGACACTGCAGCAAATGCTGCAATTTTACTATTTAACCTACAACCTAGCTCATAAGAAATAATAGCTCCCTCTGAATAACCACATGCATATATACGACTTTGATCAACAGCATACTCAAGACTTAAGGCATCAATGATTGCTTCAATAAAAAAGATATCATCATGATCTGTTGGTGCTTTATGAATCCATGAAGTAGTACCACCTTCAGGATCAATAGCTCCTTGAGGATATACTGCAATAAAATTTGCCGTATCGGCAATTGGTCTCATATCATTTGTTTGAATAAAATCAGAAGCATACCCACTTCCTCCGTGAAAACTAAATAATACCGGGTATTCAGTAGAAGAATTATAACTCGCAGGAATATAAACAATGTATTCTCTTTGCTGACCATCAAAATTCAATGTTTCAGTAATTTGTTGTTGAGAAAAACAAATTGAAATAGAAAATAAAAAAAATAATAAAATTGATTTCATAAATAATAATTTTGCTCAAGATAAGAATTTTGATTTTATATCTTCATTAGGTGTCATACAAATATTATTTCTTCCAAAAATTTTGTATCTACTTTTAGCAATAATTCTGTAAAATAAATCCCTAATTGGGGAAGGTAGTACAGAAAAAATTAATAAAAATCTCCAAACAGTATTTAAATTTCTTAAAACACATAAAACAGCTGATGATCTATACTTTATTTTATTTTTTTTAATTAGCACAATAGAGTCTATTTTTTCAATATCAATAGAAAATTTTTTAATTATTTCTTGCCCTTCAGGGCTTTGAATCGCTGCTAATCTAAAAACATCATTAGAGTCATTTTTGATAATAAATTTAACTGAACCAATACATAAATTACAAACTCCATCAAAAAGAATAATTTTTTTTATATCATTTGTACTCATCAATAGTTATATTTTAAATTAAACAGTAAAATAAAATATTAAAAACCATAAAATTTATCAATGACTATTTCTGATACTTCTTTTGATGTGTTTTTAATATCATTAGTAATAGATTTGACAGAGACAGTTGCTCCGGAAATTCCATCAATATCATAATTATAAGACATTCTATCTCCAGCTTTTTTTCCAAAAAATTGTTTTAAAAACCATCTTGCAGTTATTTCATATCCATAATCTTCATTATAACTAAATATTCTTATATCTTTTATTTGAGAATCCAAATCAAAAAAAATTGCATAATCAAATACATCATACATTGATTTAGCTCTACATAAAGCAAAATAACCCAGAGGGCGGCTGTCGTCAAAAACCTCAAAAATTATCCCATTATAATTCTTTTTTATCTCTTTATATTGGAAATTATTAGTATCAAATACTTTACTAAGAGAATTCATAATTTTTTTCTCTAAAAATTTATCTAAATTGATATCTTTAGTATTTGATGGGATTGCAAATAATAGATGCCCAATAAAAATAAAAAATAAAAAATTTTTAATTAAAACCATACACCAAAACCCAAATTAATTCTATTACTTCTATCAACATTAGAGGCATTATCCATAAATTGGTAGTCTGCTTTAAAAACAGCACCATCTGCAACATGCCATGAAAATCCAAATGTAATTTCATTTCTATCAAATAATTCATTAGGAACAAGATTACCGACAGTTTCTAAATGAGTGTTATAAGATTCATATCTTGAGAAAATTACAAATTTTTGTGTAGAACTTTCTCTAATTATGGGCAGCACATCATAGCCGAGCTCAAAATAATATCCATTCATTTTAGAACCTAAATCAGAATTAGTATAAAGATTATACTGATCAGTGTTAGATAAATTCGTAATTATATACTGACATTTAAACTGGAAATTTTTCTTTAAATATCTTAAATCTGAACTAATCATCAAAATACCAACAATTGTTGAGTCATTAGTGAACTCTGAAGATTGGCTATTTCCAAAATAACCTGAGACTCCTGCTTTTAAATTAGGAATACCAAAATAATCAATTCTTGCCGCAAAATTAGGTGAACTCATAAATGATTCAGCCCCTTTCTGCCGCCCCCCTCTTAAGCCATTAACTCCAGAAAACTTACCCTCACCATCAAATCCGTTAAATCCATTCATTAAAAATAACTGATAGTTAAGATTTAAATCTAATAAACGACCATGAAAACCAAAACCAATTTCTCTCCATGTAGTTGGAATAATATATTTATCAACATTAGGTCTTTCAACACCATTAAATGTTACGGGCTCATGGTAAGAATTGATAATTCCTATTGGAGATAAAATTAAACCTGTTTTTAAATTAATAAAATTATTTATTTTATAATTTAAAAATGCTTGCTCTACATATACTTCTTTTACGTGTTCAAATTCAATTTCTCCAGCAAAAGTCGTTCTATCGTTAAACTTATATCCAATCAACCAAACTAATCTGTGAACATCTAATGTAGATACATTATTTTTAAATGGAGTAGGTTGATTGAAATGTACTTCACCATATGCCCCAAACATAGGGCCTTCATTTTCTGATAAAATAAATTTATCAGTTGCATTTTGAGAAAATATATTATAAGAAATAAACAAAATAAAATAAAAAAAAACTTTCATTAGATAATTATTATTTAGAATTATTCAAAATTAGTAAAATATTATTTAGAATCAATATAAATAGTGAAGAGGTTTTTAAAAAAATACCAACAGATTATTGTGGAGAATTTTATAAAGAAAAAGGGAGGCTGAATAATAACACTCCCTTTAAAAATAGGTCATTAATATACTACTTATTCAAAATAATTGACTTTGAAACAGATCCATCATTATAAATAACAAAATACGGAACATTGAAGTCAGGATAAAACACCCTTTTACCTAATAAATCAACCATCATTATTATTTCTTTATCACTAACTTCATTATAAATTGAAGAAGTTTCAGGAATTAGCACTGCATCAATTACATGAACAACACCATTGTCTGCCATTATATCAGCTACCGAAACCATTGCATTATCTATCATTACACCGCTATCATTAATAGAAACCATTAATTCTGTTCCATTTAACGTAGTCACCATCATTCCGTCTGATAAATCTGTTGACATTACTGATCCAGAAGCAACGTGATGAGTTAGAATAGATGTTAATAAATCTATATCAGCAAGTACAGCTTCTAAAGTACCCTCAGGTAGAGCATCAAAAGCATTATCAGTAGGAGCAAATACAGTAAAAGGACCTTCACCAGAAAGAGCATCTACTAAGCCTGCAGTAATTACGGCCGTTTCCAATGTATTATGGTCTTCAGATCCAACAATAATATCAACTACTGTTGTAGTTTCTTCTTCTACACCTTCACAGGAACATTCACAAATGTCTGAAATTAACAGACCACCAAAATCATTCATTGGCGCACCATTCCAGCTACAAGATTCAAAAATTGAATAATCATAACTATCAGCAAGAAAAGCAATTAAAGCCGCACAATCGGTAATGAAAAAACTGCCAAAATTATCTTCAATGAAAGAATCATCATCTTCACATCCTTGTTCATTTACAGTGATAGAAGCAACCATACCCATTGACGCGTGACCATACATAGAGCAATCATAATTGTATACTCCAGGCACATCAAAAGTAATTACACCCATTAATCCAGCTTCTGACTGATATTGACCCTCACCAGGTAAAGTAGTTATTTCTACGGGATTATTAAAAGGCTCAAAAGTAATTGAATTTGTAGTAAAATTAACATCATGCATACCAATACCCTCATGAGTAAATGAAACTTGATCCCCAACCTGAATAGTTAGACTATTAGGAGAATACGACATCTCTTGGACATAAACATAATGAGTTTCTTGAGAAAATGTTAAAAAAGGAATAATTATAGAAAATAAAAGTAAAGTATATTTTTTCATGATAAAAAGATAATTTTAATTAACGACAACAATATTAGTATATTTTTCTTATTTAGAAAAATTCTAAATAAGAAATTTTCAAATAAAAAAAGGAGGCAAAAAAAACCTCCTTTTTAAAATAAAATAATGTAATACTACTTAATTAAAATAGGTGAAAATGTATGATTATTTCCAGAAACTATTTTAATATAATATAAACCTTTACTATAACTTGAAAAGTCTATTAATATATCATTGCTAGTGATTTCATTAGCAATTAATTTTCCAATATTATTAAATATTAAAATTTCTGTATCGATAAAGAAATTACCAGAAATATTAACTAATGAACTAGATGGATTAGGATAAATATTAAAATTTGAAACAATTTCGTTTAATGAAGAAAAGTCACAAGCTTCACCAAAATAATAACCATTTTCATTTTCATGAGTTGCAAACTCACCTATTGTTTCACTACTTAAATATTCGTTTAAGTTACCCTCAGTTCCAACCCAAGATAAATCCCAAGTTAAATCACCACTAATTTCAACAGATAAACACTCATTTTCTAGATCTGTTGGAAAACAAGAATCCAAAACACCACTCAAGTTATCTTCTGAAAATGTAGCAGAATATAACTCCTCACCTTCAAAAACCGAAACATTAAAACTAGACTCTCCTACTGAATCATAATTTAAATACATTTGTGTATACCCATCTACACAACCACCTTCACAATCCTCGTTTTCCTCAGGATAAACACAAGAACCATCGTTGAAAGATGCCGAATCATTATAATTACAAGCTAATTCGTCAGTACATCCTGCAAAATAGCTACACAATTCACCAAAATAATATCCATCATCAGTAGAATAAGTAGCGTAATCAGAAATAGTTTCATTGTTTAAATATTCATTTAGGTTTCCACTTGTTCCAATCCAAGATAAATCCCAAGTTAAATCACCATTAATTTCAACTGCCAAACATTCATTTTCTAACTCAGTTGGAAAACAAGATTCAAGCACACCTTCTCCACCTGTAATAGTTGTAGCATAAAGTTCTTCTACAGGATATACTGAAACAGAAAAAGTAGACTTACCTTGTGAATTATAATTTAAAAACATTTGTGTGTATCCATCTACACAATTACCCTCACAATCTTCATTTGAATCTGCATATGTACAAGAGCCGTCATCTATTTGAACTGAAGAATCATAATTACAAGCTTCAGGATCCATACAACCCATCATACATTCAGAAC
>MDTB01126821.1_pt1 | contig 13944 bp, 16 predicted proteins | sample 811161 | NCBI WGS metagenome assembly MDTB01 (sample SAMN05326650, study PRJNA326480) | marine metagenome | isolation source: seawater | place: Mediterranean Sea | collected 2009
GAATCCAACTAGAATCTATGTTGATCCTGTGATTGATTTAATTTTGGAGTGTAGGGGTGGTAATGGTCCTTGCGACTTGTCCGATATCAAGGCAATAGCACATATTACTGGTGGCGGCTTATCCAATCTTCTTCGACTTCATGATAGCTTGGGTTGGCATATTGAAAATCCACTTCCTCCTCATCCAGAGTTCCAGTGGCTTGCCAAGAATGGTTCCGTCGATTCCAAGGAGATGCACAGAACTTTCAACATGGGCATGGGAATGGTTCTTGCAGTGTCCAAAGGATGTTCCAGTTCCGTATTGGAATGGATTTCAGATAGGCTACCCGGAACTCGCATAGTAGGCTCAGTTACTGACAATGGACGAATTGTCACTCATAGTGATCCTTCTGTAAGGTTCGATAGTTATTGATTAGCTTTCATAGTCAATACCTTGTGCCATGGGCTCTTCGGGACGTCATGGACTGGGAGGAACCGAAAGGGTGGCCCGGTGTAATTTACAGGGAAGGCCGTACATTAGTTAGGGTATCCGAGAAGCCTGATTCACAGAAGACCGGGCCTGTTTCCAGAAGGGGCGATGGTGTATTTTTGAATCCAGCCATGTCCGGAAGTAGGACTAGGAGCGTTCTTCTACTAGATTATGCGATAGAAAGCGGAATTCTCGGAGACGGGTCAATATATGCGCTGGACGGGCTAGCTGCAGGAGGCATACGAGCAAGGAGATGGTTGAATGAAATCTCTGAAGGCAATGCCAAGAGGCTAGATGTCACAATCTCTGATTTGGATGGGGAGGCTATTGGCTGGGCTATGGGCAATCATCGAGATTTCCCTCCCTTGCACGGAAAGGGAAAGCTCTCAAGCTCGGTTGGCGACCTTCGCAAGCTAGTTCTTTCTCATGGAAGACATTGGGTCGATATTGATCCCTTTGGATCTCCATTGCCCTTCCTTGACACGGCAGTTCAGTCTCTGGCCAGAAGTGGGGTGATAGAAGTGAGCGCAACCGACACCGCTGCTCTGACTGGCTCATCCCGTGGAGCGATGCTGAGGAGATATGGTGCTAGAGTGAGGACCGATGGTCTTGCTCACGACTCGGCACTTAGGGTGATGCTGGCTAACCTTGCAAGTACTGCCGCTAGGCACGATCGCTGTGTAGAGCCGTTACTGTCCATATGGGACTCACATCACCTAAGAGTCTCGGCAAGGGTTCGAAAGAGCAGGAGCGGCGCTAATATTTTCGAGGATAAGATCGGGTGGAGAGTTCACTCGCCTACTCATGAAGAGGTTTTGGCTTCTGTAGAATCAGGATTGCAACCGAGCTGTTCTTTGGATAGCCTGCCAATGACTTGTCTCCTTCCCCTTTCCCATCCCGTGGAAAGAAGAGACCCTCGAATATCCGGTCCTCTATGGATTGGAAGTATTGGCAATCAGAGCGCTATGTGTTCGATGACAGAAGAGAAGGCTACGAGGCTGTGTGCCCCAGAGTTTGTGGACGGGGACTTGGCCGAGTGGTCTGAGAAGGACTTTGAGATGGAAAGGAGGAGGGTTGTCAGGTCGGTCAGAAATATAGAGCATGAGGGAGCAGTAATCAGCTCTGCGCACCATATTCTCGTTGATGACCTATCCAGTTGGCTGGGTATTGGCTCTCCGCCGAGTCCCACCCTGATGGTACATAAACTAAACGAGATGGGTTGCGAGGCCTCTCTGACTCATTATGGAAAGCCGTCATTCAAGACAGGTGCGAGTTGGGATGATATCGTGGAAGTGGCCTTGAGTCTTCAGCCGCCGATGTAGGACATTTCAACTCTTTCAGACATCTTAGAGCTGTTCAGTGATCGTTCCTCTGAGTATCTGTCTTTCCTCTTACTCCAACGTTCACGAATCAGGTCCGTGATGTAGGAGTCGGTATGTCCAGCCCTAATTGGTGAGATGAGATCAAGTCCGTTGTTCGAGAAGAGACATGTGAAGAGTCTCCCGTCTGAGGATATCCTAGCTCTTGTACAATCACTGCAGAACGGTTCCGTGACACTGGAGATGATTCCTATTTCACCACCATTGGGCAGCTTGTATCTCTTGGCTACATCACTCTTGTTTTCGGGTATGATTCTCTCGATGTCACCAATCATATGCTTTATCTCAGAGGCGCTTACGACTTCGTCGAGACTCCATCCGTTGGTCGTACCTACATCCATGTACTCGATGAATCGGACAGCAATATCCCTATTCGAAAATCTCTCAACGATATCTATGATTTCATTCTCGTTTGAATTTCTCTTGACAACTGTGTTGATTTTTACAGGGCCTAGACCCACTGATTCTGCTGCCTCGATACCAGCGATCACTGCCGCGACCGTGTGTCCTGAATCTGTTATCGCGGCGAAGGTGGCCTCATCAATGGCATCCAGACTCACGGTAACCCTATCGAGGCCTGCCGCTGAGAGAGCTGGTGCGTATCTTGGGAGTAGGACTCCGTTGGTTGTCATTGCTATCTCTGCGTCCCTGATGGAAAGCATGGATACCAATTCGTGGAGATTCCTTCGCAACAGTGGCTCTCCTCCCGTGAGTCTAATCTTTTTCACCCCCAGGGAAATGAAAATCCCTGCGATTCTGTCTATTTCCTCGAATGTCATTATGCTGTCCTTGGGCATGAAAGGGAAGTCCTTTCCAAATACCTCCTTAGGCATACAATACGTACATCTGAAGTTACACCTGTCGGTCACTGAAATCCTGAGATCTCGCAACGGTCTCCCCAACGTATCCAAGATTCTGGTGTCGCTCACAGGCCATGCAGAGGTGCTGTGGTGATAGTGGTACCTGAGCAAGCCTTGAAGAATGACCTAATGCTACGAAGCACGATAATCATGCTGAGTTTCAGTCTCAAAGCCAAGGAAATGCTAGACCAGTTTGCTGAGGCCGCAGAAGAGATTGATGAGGTCTGTCTAAGGGTTGAAATCACAGGAAGGGGAAGAAACGGCTTTGAGTACGACTTACAGTTCATCGAGAGAAAGGACTCGAGAGATGGAGACATTGAGACAGATGTAGATGGAATGTGTGTCTTCATAGACCCAAAAAGTGCGAAGTACATCGATGGAACAACTCTTGACTATCAAGAGACATTGATGGGAGGCGGGTTCAGCTTTGAGAATCCTAATCCCCTATGGATGGATGATATCTCGAAAGCAGTAGCTGAAATTATCGAAAGCGAAGTGAATCCTGCAGTTGCGTCCCATGGGGGGCATGTTGAGTTAATGGGAGTAGAAGATGGAAAGGCTGTGATAGTGTTCGGCGGGGGTTGCCAAGGATGTGGAATGGCGGACGTGACGCTCAAACAGGGAGTAGAGACCATGATCAAGGACAACGTTTCATCGATTATCGAAGTTATTGACGCTACAGATCACGCGGCCGGGGAGAATCCCTTCTACTGATTACAGAATCATAGGAACGTCGTCTTCGTCGTCGGGACCTGGTGCCGGAAGGGCTGTGGACTGCGCTCTCTCAAAGGCTTCCCTGACCTTCTTCTCAATGTTTTTGGCGTCTTCCAGAAGATCCTGAACAGGAATCTCCAGATCCATTAGGTCGCTAAGGCCGTCTATCGCGATCAAGGCGGCTCTAGCGTCTGGATACATTGGGTTACACTCTGCCAAGAGTGCAGTGATATCCAGTCCTCTCCTCTCTCCCTCTGCAATAAGATATCCAGTGATTCCCGAAACTATTCCGTTCTGGATTCTCTTGATGCCTGCATTGTCTAAGCTATCACGTCCACTGGGTCTGGATGAGACCCCCCACAAATCACTATCCTCCTTGATTCCGAGATCGTTGCTTATCACTCCGTCCACGACGTATAGTGTGTCGAAGCCCCCTTTGGTAAACCACTCCAGTACCGTCTCCCCGAAGTATGCATCATTCTCGGGAGGGAATTGAATTTCAGCAGTGAAGACTCCGATACCGTCTCCCTGGTATACTCTCACGGGATGCTTAGGGACTGAGTCATGAATGAGTGCTATGGCAGGGAACTTGGGATGCATTACTGTTCCCATGGGAGAGAGCTCTAGTGATCTGATTAGGTGGGTTGCGGCAATCACACCCACTGAGCCGACTGTTGAGAAGCCGCATATGGCGATTCCACCTAGGCTTGAAGGGTCTGCCTCTGAATGCAAAACTAGTGGATAAGCCGCATTGGTCTCCTCTGCCATGAATGGCGCTTGAGCTAGGTACATTTCAATATCTCGTTTAGAGGATACAAACAAATTATCCACTGTATGGTATTGTTAAGGAATTTGTAGAAATAATAACTTCAAATATATCCCTTCGCAGGGAATGACATGAGCGAGGAAATTTCGGGACCAATTGGGCGCATCTTCATTAGAGTAGGCTCAGAAGAGATTGACCTAACAGGCAGTGATTCTGAGGTAGAGGCCTCATTGACCAGAATACTGAAAACGGATACATGGCAATCTGCTCTCTCAAAAATCAGGAAATCGAGAGATTCAGCCATCGAGTTAGCGACCAAATCTGCACTGGAAGCAAAGATTCCCGAAAGGGGATCTTCTTTTGGACACCTTCTAAATAACTGTGGGATTGACAAGACGGGCGACATTATCCTGGCCTCGATTCACTATCTTAGGTCCGTAGAGAGGGAAGTCAATACCCCACCACGAGAAATTCGTAGGTTGATTTCACAGACTGGAAGATGGACAGAAGATGAAGTTGAGAAGTGGAATCTCTCCCTTTACATTAACAGAATGATAGAGGGGGGTACAACCGGAAGAGGTCGTGAACCCCTACTTGAGTTTCCTTCTGGAACTCCTAACAAGAATCGTTTCGTAATTCTGACTGAAGCTGGTCTTGACTATCTAGAGGACTTGTCAATTGGTGAGTAGTATGGCCGAAGATCCAAAAGATTGGTCATTTACTTCTCACATTGGCAAGGACCTGCGTGGTGTGGACCTATCTGGAGCTGATCTCAGGAGAGCTGTCTTCGATAGGGCAGATTTGGAAGGGGCTGACCTGTCTGGAGCTGATATGAGAAAGGCATCATTCAAGGGAGCCAATCTCATGAAGGCGGCATTTGATGAAGCCGACATGCGCGATGCGGTTTTCCTCAAAGCAAAAATGAACCTTTCTAATTTCCAAGGATGTAGGCTTGATGGGGCAGATTTACGGGGAATCCGGGGCAGATATGCTATCTGGAGGAATGCTAACTGGTGGGATGCCAGGATGAACGACGATCTAAGGAAGGCACTGACCAAGAAATGGCCAAGAGAAGACGAGTGATTATTGGTCCAATAGCTTTGATAGTCCTTTGCGCATCCATTCAGGGACTGGGATCTTGTTCTTTATTTCCTTCATTCTAACACAGACTGTAACCTGTTTGGATGTCCAGCAAACTGTATCTTCCTGGTTTCTGAACTCGTATTCCCAAGTTATGGATGAAGTGCCTATCTCCCTGACCAAAATCTTGCATTTTACCGTATCTCCGTATGAAAGTGGATGGTGAAACTGGGTCTCACTGTGTACGAGTGGGAAGCCGATTCCCTCCTCAGTCAGAATTTCATTATAATGGCGCCCGCAGGAGTACTCCCATGACTCCTCATAGAACCTGTGGGCTAAATCCCAGAATCTAGGGTAGTAAACAATTTTTGCCATATCGACCATTGGGAAGTCGACGCGTCGGGAAGATGTGAATGCCATATATGAAATCTGACAAGGGGGTAACAAATGTAATTTACCGTGAGGCTTAGGGCCCTACGGAGGTTGAGTATGACTGGACAGATGACAAAAATAGGTTTAGCGGCGAGTGCTATTTCGATAATCGCATCGATTTACATTTATTTCTCCCACGATGGCGGTGATCCCATGTTAGGGATTTTCGTTGGACTTTGGGCGCCAACACTGATACTGTATGCACAGGAATTAGACAAAATGAGCGATAAGTGAATGGCGGACCCACCGCGATTCGAACACGGGTTACAAGCTCCGCAAGCTCATGTGATATCCAGGCTACACTATGGGTCCAGCGGGTTTTGGACCCGCGTCGCGTGTTTAATTGCGACGGTTTAAGGACCATTGATCCAAAATGATGATGATTTTGGATTTTTCTCGGAAATTTTTCTTTCTATCTGTAAGAAAGTTGAGCAGTTCTCCACTAGATATGTGGATGGTTTTACTCCATACATTTTGAGATTGAAAAGCGGTTTCTCTTTGATTAGCCTTGCATACAAGGTTGTAAATGTGACTGGTTGGGGTCTCTTTTTTTGGCTTAGAAGTTCATTAGAAAACTCCTCCGGAGTGAATTTTATCTTAGGGCTCTCCGTAGTTTCTTTGGAGGGGTTGTTGGTTTCAATAGAAGACTTTTCTTTAGATTCTAAAACTGAAGAGGCGCTGCCCTTTGATCTCTTTTGGAATGTATTATTGATGAATCTGAGAGCCTTTTTCCATCTGGTATTCTCAAGCTCTACTATTCTATCTTCCAATTCAGCTAATCTGCTAAGGAGAATGGACATTTCATCTGGTTTTTCCTCTAGAGATGTAAAGCTTTCAAGTGAGAGCCATATTTCTTGTATTTCTCGGTCCTGATCATTATCTGGAAGAAGAACCGAGGAAATTGACCATTCGACAAATCTCTTTACTTGATTTATTGCCAAGAGGGGGATTTCACCAGATTCAGGTATGGTTCGTTGGGTTTTGGGGCCAATTACATGGCCTATGAATGCGGTCATAACAGCGTTTCTCCTGGCATTACAATGATAACACATGGCTACCATTAGATTCTTCTGCTTATTATCGCCCCCCAGAACAAATGGAAACAAGTGCTCTATAGTAAATGACGAAGGGGAGGGATTGTAATTTTCGGAAGAAGTGCTACTTTTCGTGATTATCCTATCGCAAGTGATGCATATTTTCCCTATTTCTCTGGATAGTTTTGCTTTCTGCCCTTTGGATACCATCTTTCTAGTTGGAGATTGTCTCGACTGGATGAAGACGGCTGAAGTGTCTTTACAATGGGAGATCGCCTCGTGTATCTCGGTTTCAGTGAGTGTCAAAAGCATCCGTCCTGCCCATGGCCGTCGCCGCAGGAATCTCTAACATACCTGAGAGTAATTAATCATCTCGATTAGAGTGGCAGGATAGTCTTCCACCTTGGTTCTGCCAGCTTCTTGGCGTTTGGTCCGTCTCTAACGTTCTTGGTCTTGTTAGTGAGGACTCCGTGCATACCTTCAACGGAGAATTTGACTCTCAACTCTACCATCCGGTCCCTCTCTGCTACCATTGCTTGCTCCTCGTCTAAATCTACAGTGGCTGATGGCGTCACCTCATTACCATTGAATAGGCTCATCCTGGTCCCTTCCAGAGACGCCCGGGGGGAGAAGTCGTAGTCCTCGGGATTGTTCATCCAGACGCTGGCATCGACTACCAGCTTCTCTTTGATGGATAGCTTGGTTATCTCCATCGACTTGACCATGCTTAACGCAGGCAAGAGGAGTTCAAAGCACTTCGCACAAGGATAGTAGGCTCACGGGCCTACTTCACTGATTCTGAGAACCATGACAACTACTGTTACTGTAAGGTCCCAGTCATTGCCCTGGTCTGGATCTACTCCATCTACAGGAAGGTCTGGATCGCATTGATCTGCCGTTATTATCCAAGTCCATGTTCCTTGACCGAATCTCTCTCCGGCTTGATTCAATAGCTGTTCTTCGAGGGATTCCTTGGAATCGGCGGAGAGAGTGTATCCACTATCTGGATAAGAGTTCATTTCGCCTCTGTCTATGGAGGCGCTGGAGTTCTCAGTAATGTTGTTCTGTGATGTGGATGCGAAGGTGCTCCACCCGGACTCCATATCGAGGGAAAACGTGAAATTATCCTCTGGGAGCAGGATGGGTATAAGTTCCCGTGAAAGTGTAAGAGTTGAGTTTAGTTGGATTACCCTTCCCCCCGAACCGGGCTCATGCTCGTAAACTACTGATTCTCCCTGCTCTAGGTATCCATTCCAATTTGCTTCGATTATCTGTTCCTCCCAAACGATGTTGAAGACTCTTGAAACTACCATTAGGTTCCAACTGGTTGTTGATACTGCTCCCTTGTCATCAACCACAGTGACTGATCCTGTTCTATTTCCCGCTTGATCTATAACCAGTTCGACAATTCTTAGCGTCGAGTCTGCGTCATTAGCAGGATCGCCGTCATTGTTGGAGTCGGAGAATATGTTGAAATCCCAAATAACCTCAATTCCGGCTCCCTCTGGATCGAATGATCCACTGGCATCCAAAGTGGCCTTCTCGCCGGATTTGATGAACGTAGGCATTTCCAGTACGATTGTAGGGGGTGAGTTGACAAATATAGAAATGGAGTCTCTATCGATTTCTCCGTCGTCGTTCAATACTGTCACCTCTACATCATGATAGCCTGGGCTCACAAATGTATAGCTGGTAATTCCCTGTTTGGTGGTTTTTGACCCCCCGTCTCCAAAGTCCCACTGGAACTCATCGATGATAGTTGGACTTGGCGTAGTGGACTCCCTAGCATCGAAATTGACTGTCTCACCTAGATTTATTTCGGTCTGGTCCGCCGATATTCTTGCGTTGGGGACATTGCTACCGAGACCTGTGCAACCTGAGAACGTAACCATCACTAGTGATGCTGCAATCAGAAACGTCGGATACTTGGCATTACGTATCATGGTGCTCATCCAACGTTTCACAATATATGGCTGTTGGATTAGTGAACACACTTCTGTTGATTGCGATAGTTCATGGACATCGCCGTCTAGGGTCATTCATGCCTCGTCCGTTTGATGGTATGAAGGTCATCGGTTTTGACTTGGAAACAACTGGCTTTGATTGTAGATCCGAGAGGATTGTAGAGTATGCGATGGTGGGTTGCGATTCTGATGGTAAGCACATCAGCCTGTGCTCTCTGGTAGACCCCGAACAGAAAATCTCTGAGCAGGCAAGTAGGGTACATGGAATCACGAACTCGGATGTGAAGGGACTGGGTAACTTCTCCGAACACTCAGAGAGGATATCGGAGATGATGGAGGATGCAGTTATTGTTGGCCACAATGTCGTAGGATTCGATTGGGGATTCATTAAGATGGAGTGTCTTAGAGCGGGAATAGAGCCTCCTCGAATAAGGGGTTTCGTTGATACTCTGAAGATAGCTAGGAGCCTTAGAGTTCCAGGAAGACATCGCTTGGGTGACCTGTGCAACAGATATGGGATTGATCTGGAACGAGCCCATAGGGCCGATGCTGATGCCAGTGCCTCACTACTCCTGCTTTGGAACCTGATGAAGGAGTATCCTGATAGCTTCCGAGGGCCTATTCAAGATCTTATCGAGCCTTTAGATTAGGGATTTGTTCAGGGGAGACCAAGGTAAAATCTCTGACCAATCCCCAAGATGCATTATCTTACCGTCGGCCCTTGCACTTCCGAGATAAACTGGGCCCTGATAACCCGAGTCTACCAGATCTCTCATCTGAGATAGGGCTTGGTCCCGTAGTAGTGCACCAAATTTGTTTTCCGATCTGCCCACATTTCCGGTATCGCCGATTGGCGGGGCCCTCTCGAACAGAGTAGCTCCTGAGTCACTGTCAAACCGAACAACATTCACTACTTCATCCCTGAAAATACCCTTTGAAGGAAGTATTCCATCCCTTCTAGCCACCCACCAAGTTGGACACCATGCTTTCCACTCACAGAATCCGCATGCGGTTGAGTCGGGAGTTGCCTCAAAAGGCATCTCACTGTACCTCATCCCCTCCCATGCTAAGAAGGCGTCTTCCAGCACCGAAGGTCCCTCGGCCCTGTGGATTGTCTGATTGGAGGAGTACCATCCTTCTGCATGAAGAGGCGGATGATCTGGATTATTCTCCTTCAGGAGATCCCTGTAGAAGCGGAGCTGCCTGCTAACCTTCTCATTCAAGCTTACCTTTGGGGGCCTCCCGGTTTTCAAATCGGCAACAATCCATCCCATCGATTTGCCATTTTCGTCAATATCTGAGACTAGTAGGTCAAGTCTGCCCATTAGCCTACCACACTCTGATACCAGAGTGGCTTCGTTAGCTAGGACGATTGATTGGACTTGTTTCCACATCTCTATCGTAACATCGGAAAGAGCGATTCTCTCTATTCCTGATTTTGAGAACAATATTCTCAAAGCGCCAACGAGTCCGTCATAAGCCTTCGTAATCATATCGTCTTTCCACCTAGGGTGTCTTGGGGTCTCCATGAAAATTTCTTTTTCGATCTCCCAATGGGTATCTAGAATCTCTTTTGCGGCGGGAGGAAGCCATTCGATTTCATCTGGGCCTCTGTCCTCGATATCCAGATTACACAGGTCTTCGACAGAATTGTGGACTGCTGTTCCCATGGATGCTGACATACTGGCTTTTCGAGGGAGTTTCTGTCTAGAAAGCCAGTATTTACGGGGGCAATCCTCGAATCTACTCCAAGAGGATGGCGATAGTTGGTGAGCTACAAATTCTTCATCCATGTCATGCCCCGGTATGTTTCGCCTATGACACCCTACGGGCTAACTGTTAGAAGCACTTGCATTAATCGAAGGATATGAGTGAGCGGCCAATTATAGATATCGAGGACGGTTCGGAGTTTGATGAGGCCTTGGTGATCAGTTGTTTTCCATCAGAGGGTTTTGTCAGTAGCATTGTCGCACATTTCCTTGTGGACAAGCTTGGCTTAGAGCTTGTAGGAGGAATTCGCCACTCGGGACTACCTCCGGTTTGTCTGGTCCAGGACGGTAGTCCTCTCCCTCCCATTAGGCTCTACAGCGGAGTCCCCATTTGTACAGTTGATAAGTGCGATAAGGTGGTACTTATCGCCTCAGGGATTCAAATATCTCCCGAGTTGAAGTTGCCAATTGCAAGTGAGATTCTGGACTGGATGTCGGAATCTGGTGCTGGAACGTCAATAATGATTGATTCTTACGCACAGGGGGAGGGTCAAAAGCACTCTATATTCGATGAGGATAAGAGTCCAGATACTGTGGTAGGTATCGGTTCTAATGAGAAGTCCAGAGAGATGCTGAAAGAAATTGGTGCCACTCTCCTAAAGCAAGGTGTTGTTGGGGGAATGACGGGGGTATTGCTTGGTGAGAGTCGTAGAAGGAAGATGGATTCCTTGGCTGTGATTGCAGAGTCAGGAGGGGAGTTCAGCGGAGGTGGAATTCCTGATGCTAGGGCCGCGGCTCGTATTATCGATTGTCTAGATGGTCTGCTTCCAGCGGTGAAGCTTGACCCCGACCCGCTATTAGAAGAAGCACAGAGGATTGAGGGGCAAATAAGGGAGATGATGGCCTTACACCTGAACTCTGAATCTGATGTGGTAAGTGCTCCTAGTACGATGTATGGTTAATTAGAACTCACCCAGACTTAATTGTCGCTGTATGGGAATATCTGCTAGAATTCCTCCTCCCAGTAGCTCATAGAGCTCGTCCTCATCGATTATCTTCACACCCATTCTCGTTGCCTTCTCCATCTTTGATCCTGATGAGTCTCCAGAAACTAGAAAATCAAGATTGCCCGACACCGATGAGACTACTTTCCCCCCTTGCGCCTTTATCGAGAGGGCTATCTCTTTCCTAGGCCTACTCAGGGTTCCTGTTATGCAGAAAGTCTCCCCATTCAACGTCCCTTGCGAAACTAACTTATTATCCTCAACTATCACTATTTTTGAATGCAGGTCTAATATTGATTCTTTTCTATTCGAAATACCATCCAGTAGTAGATTGGCCACTACTTCTCCAATTCTTTCTATTTTGACTAGTCTTTCGACTGCTTCTTCTCTGTCTGATAGCATGGCGATCAACTCGTCCAAAGTCTCAACCTCAGAGCATATCAGCGTTGCTATCTCAGGGCCGATTCTAGGCAATCCTAACGCAGAAATGAATGTACTCAGCGTCATCGACTTACTATTGTTTAGCTGTTTGAGTATATTGTTTGCCGACTTCTCAGCCATCCTGTCCAAGGAAAGTAGCTCCCCCTTCCTTTCATCTAGCCTGTAGAGATCGGCAAGGCTAGAAACTAGTCCAGAGGAGCATAGTTGCTTAGCAAGTTTTTCTCCGATCCCGTCCAGTTCTAGTTTCCTACACCAGTATAGAATGGTACGCTCTAATCTGGCAGGACAATCCAAGTTGTTACACTTGAGGAATGCCCCGTCTTCGACTAATATGGTTTCACAGCGAGGGCATTTGGTGGGGATTGTGATCCCAGAGGCCTCAGGCAGTTCCTGATTGAATGGGGACCCGTCTGAATGGGTTCTACCTTCAAGGTCATCCACAGTGGCCCTACCGAGGACTTCTATGATCTTGGGGATTACATCGCCCCTCCTTACTACTCTAACCTTGTCTCCGATGGACATTCCTAGCCTCTCTACTTCACCCTTGTTGTGTAGAGTGGTATTTTCCACTGTCACTCCGGATACTATTACCGGGGCTATTCTAGAGACCGGGGTCACGTTTCCTGTCCTCCCGGTCTGCCAATTGACCTCCATTAGTACAGAAATCGCTTCTTGAGGTGGGAACTTCCATGCTAGGGCCCACCTAGGATGGTGTGCAGTCATTCCAAGGAGCTCTCTCTTGTCAAGGCGGTCCAGTTTGATCACGACGCCATCGATCTCCCATGGTTCAGAATATCTGCTTTCGGTCCATCTCTTGGTGATTTCAATAATCTTATTCGAGGTATCATAATCCTCAGAGCCTGAGACAATCTCATTCCCAGCAACCTCTATCTCCATCGAGGATAGCCATGAAATAGCTTCTGAGTCGTACTTGAATTCAGGGTGATTGGGACTATCGGGGTGTTTGGAGTCACCTGAAGGAAACTCTACTCCATACGCGAAGAAGGCCAAGTCCTCTGCACGTCCTTTTCCAGCATCAATGCTCTTCTGCCTGAGAGAGCCAGCAGCTAGGTTTCTCGGGTTGGGGGCTATGTCGGAATATTTCTGTTCGAATATATCGAGTGGCATGACCACTTCCCCTCTGATATGACAATCTCCGTCCCATGTTAGCTTGTCTGGGATATTTGGAATTCTCCTTACGTTTGCTGTTATGTCCTCGCCCCTGGTTCCGTTGCCTCTGGTGGCTGCTCTCACCAGTCTGCCTCTCCTGTACTCCAGTGATAGAGCAGATCCATCTAACTTAGGCTGGCACACGAATCTCCTTCCCTTGGCTGTAGTCTGGGATACGAAATGGAAGACTTGTTCTTCGGTATTGGCCTTGTCCAAGCTCCTCATCGGGAACTCATGCTCTATTTTTACCGAGCCTGGAGGAGGGTCTGCCCCTACTCTGGAAAGTTGTGGGTGATTTGGGTCTAGGGACTCAAGCTCGTCCCTCAAGGAGTCGAACACAGAATCACTAATTTCTGGGGATGCTTCATTGTAATATTTGTTCGAGTGGTATGATAGAAGGTTTGCGAGATCATTGATTTTGAGGAGTTTTCCCCTCTCATCATTGTCGTCTTCTGCCATGGTCTACGAGAGGGGGAGTGCCCCTTCAAGTTACGGCTTAGTTGAACGAAAACGTACCAGATGTATGCATTGTAGTATTTTGTGGTGGGCCTGCCAGGATTTGAACCTGGGTCGCGCGACCCCCAGCCGCGAAGTATAGGCCAAGCTAACCTACAGGCCCCTTGTGGGATTGAGGCGTGAGAGCATCATTTGAAAGCCCTGTCGCTACATCAATTCTCTCGAGGAACGCTGAATGGTGCAACCTCGTCTATGAGTTCGACATGTGAGAGGAACATCCTTCTGCAACAATATCTCTCGAGTCCTGCGTCATCCATGGCCTTCTGTGGGTCTTCCCCTGATTCGACTGCCTTTTTGTAATCTGCATATGCATGGGCAATTACCTTGCCACAGCTCCAACATCTGACTGGAATAATCACTCTTTTCACCTACCTGTAAGACTTCTGCCACTTCTTCCTAGCACCGC
>MDTB01045414.1_pt1 | contig 13943 bp, 15 predicted proteins | sample 811161 | NCBI WGS metagenome assembly MDTB01 (sample SAMN05326650, study PRJNA326480) | marine metagenome | isolation source: seawater | place: Mediterranean Sea | collected 2009
AATACCTCCACTTAGAAAAATAAATGGTACAAATAAATTTTGAATTCCCAAAAATACCATAAGAAAAAGTAATACAAAGATAACTGCAAAAACAATACTCGTGATTTTATATTGTCTTCTTAGATATGCCATTGCACCATCTTTAACATGTCCTGCAATTTCTTTCATTAAAGGAGTTCCTTCTGATTCTTTAGAAACTGCTACATAAAAAAACCTCGCTGTTAAAAGTGCTATTAGTGCTGATATGGGAGCAATGTACCATAATATTGGGATTATATTCATAAAAAAAATTCCTTTCGAAAGTGCTTATTGAAAAATATTATCACTAAAACTGTAAAAAATTGTCAATGGATATTAGAATAAAAAGTAATATGTTTTCTAAATTAAGCAGAAAAGTTAAATTATATTTTTATTTTACCAAACCAGGAATAAGCAGAGCGCAAATATTAACGGTTTCAATTGGTTATTTTCTTGCAAAGCAATCAATTTCGTTTGAAAACCCTTACATATTTCTGGTTTTAGGCACATATTTATTTTCAGCCTCTGCATGTTCACTTAATAACATTATTGAACTGGAGCATGATTCAAAAATGAATCGAACAAAAAATAGAGAACTTCCTCAAAAACTAATTTCTCTTAAAGAGGCATGGACGATTGTATTTGTTTGTTTTTCTATAGCTGTATATTGTGTTCAAAAAATAAATCTAGAAACATTAATCGTGGCAGTTTTAACAGTTGTTACTTATTGCTACATTTATACACCTTTAAAACGATTATCATGGATGAATACTTTAGTTGGAGCGGTACCAGGAGCATTACCAATATTAGGTGGTTGGTTAGCAACAGGTACTTCATTACACATTTCAGCTTTTTCTTTATTCTTTACTCTTTTTTCATGGCAAATTCCTCATTTTTACGCATTATCCATAATGCATTTAGAGGATTACAAAGTGGCTGGATTCAAGATGTTGCCTATTGATGACCCCAATTATAGATCAACTAAACGTCAAATTTTAATTTTTACAATTTTGATGATTGTATCATCGATTGGCCCATTCTTATTTGGGTTTTTGAGCGAGTTTTATTTTTTTGGGGTTTTAGTAATTTCATGTATGTTTACCATATTAACAATTCGTTTTTTAAATAACTTTACAAAAAAAAATGCAAAGAAATTATTTATTCTATCGATAATTTATTTGCCGTTATGGCTATTATTAGTATTGGTAGATATTTTAATTTAAAAAAAGAGGTGATTATTGAGTAGCGTTAGTGGCGGAGGATTTGGAAGCGGGGCGGGATCTGTAAATTCAAGAAATCTAAATACAAACATAAAAACTGATGGAGCTTTTCAATTACATCCAGAAGTATCAGCACCTAAAAATACACCAGCAACTGAGGGTGTAAAGCAAGTTGACCAACAAGTTAAAACACAGCAAACAAAAGATGTTCAGCCAACAGTTGTTAAAAGCTTATCTACAGGTGATATCTATAAACAATTAGCAGATATAAATAAATTAACTTCGTTAAACAAGCAGCTGGGGTTACTGATGGCTGCGCATGGAGTGGAAATTTCAGAAGATAGTTTAGATTTAGTGAATAAATTATTAAAAGGAAAAAAATCAAAAACAGCTCAAGAAAGTGCCATTCTGTTAGTATCTAAAGGGCTTGGTGGTGCGGTAGATGATGTTGATCTTTTAGCCAATATGTTAAACAAAAATTCAAATATCACTAAATCATTAAATAATCTTAGCCAGTTGCAAGGAAAGATGATGAGTTTAATCAATGAACAATTTAAAAATAACCCTGCAATGCACTCATTTGTTAGCATTTTTGATGATTTTAACGATCAATTAAAAAAACTAAAAAAAATGAATTCGGGAAATTTATTATTATCAAACCAAGCTGAATTGATGGATGATATTCTAGCTATGACAACGTTGCTTAAGGGAATGATGTCAAAGTATAACCTCAAAAATAAGTTGTTTTTAAATTATCTTAAAGAATTAAATAGTTTAAATAAAAATTTTATTGGCCAAATTATACTGAGTCAAGATTCAATCAAGCAACCATTAGGGTTATTAGAATCTTACCATTACTTTCAGATTCCAAATCCTTTAGCAGCCCAAGCTTACATCGAGATGCTTTTAAGGAAACAAACAAATAAAATCAATGATCAAAATCAGAAAAAAGAAGAAAAGCTCAATCAAGAAAAAGTGATAATTAGTATGGATTCTGAGTCAATGGGAAAGATTACGGTGATTATTGTTGTAATGGGATTTAAAGTATGGTGTACGATTTATTCAGATAAGGAGTCAGGGGTTGCACATGTGAATTCATTTAGAAATGAATTATCAGAAAGTCTTAAAAAGTTACAATTTAAATTAGAGGATTTCAAAACTTCTCGTAAAAAAATTAACATTCAGAAGTTTATCGCCCCATCACAAGATATCTCAGATGTAAAGAGAGTTCAAACTGAAATATGATGAAACAGCGTAAAGAGGAAATTGTTAAAAAAAGAAAAGAACTTGAGAAAAAGTTAAGATCAAGAATTGATCAATTATCTAGTAAAGATAAAGAGAATTTACAGGCAATTGCAATTCAATATGACAAAGATTCTAAAAAGGCTCCTACAATAGTGGCATCTGGGAAAGGTAAAATTGCTAAGCAAATATTAGAGTTGGCTGAAGAAAATGATATTCCTATGGTTGAGGATCCGAAATTGTCAAAACTTCTTTCATCGCTTAAAATAAAAAGCGAGGTTCCTCCAAATCTATTTAAAATAGTAGCTGAAATTTTAGCATTTATTTTTTACTTAGAAAAAATGGATTCAAAGCGGTCAAAATTAAGATCAAAATTTAAAAGGGTTAAAAAATGAAATTATTTATTTGCATAATATTAACAACATTTATAACCTACTCTGCAGAGCATAACCCCCTCCATTATGAAATTTATGATGATGTTGTAAATTCTGTTTTAAAGTTAAACTCAGCATCAATGGGCGGTTTTTTTGATGCAATGAAATCTTACATTGTCTATACTTCCCAACAAAACATGCCAGGAGGAAAAGAATCTGGCGTTGGGTATTATTATGATAATAAAACACGCAATATGAAAAGAGTTTTATTTTATAGAATGTCACAAGGTTATCCAAGAGAAACAAGAAAGCCATTAGACTGTTTTATTGAAGGTAAAGGTTTTTTTGTAATTGAAATTCCTGGGCTATGGCCAGCATACACACAAGATGGCCGTTTTGAGGTTGATGATGATGGACGTTTAGTAACATTTGAAGAGGGATTTCCTGTCATGGGTGAAAATGGATATATTTATCTTGGAAAAGGCGGAATAAATATCGATAAAAATGGTGTGATTTATCAAAATGGAGTTATGATTGATGCATTTAGAATTGAGTGGCCTACTCGCCCTCATGATTTAAAAGGATTTAATCATAAAATATTTTATTTTTCAAAAGAAGATTGGGATAATCCAGATAAAATGCAACCAGCTGATGTGCAGGTTTTACAGGGGTATGTTGCCGATGCTTCGATTACTAAGGGGTATATTGGATTAGTTCCCGAATGGAAAAATGGGCATGAAGCACAAGTTAAAATGGTAAAAGCTTATATAAAAAGTATGTCATTAGCAGTTCAAGCTGCGAACCCACAATAAAAGGAGGAAAAAATGTTTCAACAGTTTAATATTTCTAGGTCTGGATTTGGGACGTATCAAAAAATGATGTTTAACATAACAAACAACATTGCAAATGCACAGACACCTGGGTATAAATCAACAAGGGCGGAATTAGCGACACTATTTCCGATTATTCTTCAAGAAGCAGAGCTAAAATATGCTGAAGATGAAGAAATGAATCCATATATAAAAAAGAAGCGAGGAATTGAGCTTGGAACTGGAGTAAGGGTTGAAGCAATTACCACAGACTTCTCAGAAGGCAACTTACAAGTTACAAATAATGATTTAGATGTTTCTATAAGAGGCGAGGGGTTCTTTCAATTCAGAAAACCAGATGGTGATATTATTTTCTCTCGTGCGGGTAATCTTGCAAGGGATGTGGATGGAAATATCATTTCTCAATCAGGATATTTATTAGATCCTCCAATAAGGATACCTCAAAATACCACTGGTTTAACAATTGATGCAGAGGGTAGAACATTCGCATCTGTAAACAATGAATCAATACCTAGAGAAATTGGCCAAATATTGGTTGCAAGGTTTAATAATCCTGATGGATTGAAAAATGTAGGGAACAACTTTTATAAAGAAACAGTAGATTCAGGAGAACCAATTGTGGATGTTCCTGGAAGAAATGCCGCCGGTCAAGTTGTACAATATTCGATTGAAAACTCTAATGTTGATATAATAAAAGAAATGATGGAAATGATCATGACTCAAAAAGGATTAGAACTACTAGGAAAAGCGATGCAGGCCGGTGAGCAAATGCTTAAAGCTGGTATGGGAATGACATAATGAAAAATCTTAACAAATTATTAATTATTATAATTTTACTTTTTTCTTCTACAATTTATTGTGCAACAACAATTGCATGTAAAGGAGGGAACAGCCATTTAAATGATATGATCATGGATAAAGTTTTAGAAGATTATGAAAAAGTAGAATTTGTATCTTTAAAAGTTAATCAAGTGACAAAAGCTCTTTCAGAAAATTGCGATACATTTAGTTTGAATTTTCCTAAATTTATACCACTAAATAGTGACTTAGTTATAAAGGTAGACAGCTACGAAGATAATAATTTTATAAACAGAAAGACACAGATATTTAGATTTGAAGGAGACGCGAAAGTTTATAAAACAGCTAAAGTGATCAATGATAAAGATTCATTTACTGATTACAATATCTATGAATCATCCATTAAAGTTAGAAACCTCTCAAATAGAATGGTAGGAAATAAAAATGCTTTTGAAGGTTATCAATTTAGAAATTATGTAGATAAGGATCAAATAATAGAAAATTGGATGGTGGAGAAAGTCCCTGATATTGCAAAAGGTAATTCTGTGACAGCAATATTCTCTAAATCAAATATCAGATTGACTTTAGATGCAAAAGTTTTAGAAAATGGTAACATAGGAGAATCAATCAAAGTGAAATTAGAAAAAAATAAAAAGGTTATGTTAGGGAAAGTTTATGATAAAGAAACTGTCATTATTTCTAGTCGTTAGTATAATTGCATCCCCAGTTTTTGCAGATTCTCTCTGGGAGAATGCCGAAGGAAGGTCTTTTTTTAAGCACGAGCCTATTTACAAAGTTGGAGATATAGTAACTGTTGAGATTTCTGCTGAATCTACAGCAATTCAAGAAGCTGGAACTACAACTAGAAAAACATCTGATATCGGTGCAAATTTCTATAATATATATGATAAATATTCATTAGATAGTCAAGGCGATGAATCATTGAGAAAGATGCAAGATTATCGATTAGGGGGAAAAGATGCTTACACAGGTGTTGGGCAAACGACGAGAAAAAGTAAAGTAGAAGCAACCGTTTCTTGTGTTATTACTAAAATTCTATCAAACGGTAATTTAGTAATCAGTGGTGAACGAATGGTAGATGTAAACAATGATTCAGAAATGATTCAAATTTCTGGTATTGTTCGTCCTGGAGATATTAACTCAGAAAATACAGTGCAATCTCATGAGATTGCTCAATTTGTAATTTCTTTAAAAGGTAAAGGTTTTGTTAATTCTAAACAAACCCCTGGGTTTTTATCTAATTTTTTTAATTGGGTGTTTTAATGATAATAAAAGTTTTAGTTATTTGTTTTTGTTTATTTGTTACAGGTTATGCAGAAGATGCAAAAGTTAGAATTAAAGATTTAGCTAGAATTCAAGAATACAGAGATAATCAATTATTAGGTTATGGGTTAGTGGTTGGGTTAAGAAATACTGGTGATACTCAACGATCAGTTTTTACTGAAAAAGCATTAACCAATTTATTGAAAAGAATGGGTATAAAGCCAGAGAAAAAAGATTATAAATCACGAAATGTTGCATCTGTAATTGTTACGATGAATTTGCCTCCATATGCTAGAAAAGGGCAAAAAGTTGATGTTAATGTTTCTTCTTTAGGTGATGCAACCAGTTTAGCCGGCGGGACTCTTTTAATGACGCAATTACAAGGTCCAGACTTTGAAACATATGCAGTTGCTCAAGGACAAATTATTGTAGGAGGTATTTCTGGCAAATCGAATAAAGTGAATTATTTGAAAAATCAAACAACATCTGGAAGAGTCCCAAATGGTGCGATAGTTGAAAACGAAGTTACTGTTACAAGAGATGATCAATTAAATGTTATTTTGGTTTTAAATAAACCTGACTTTACAATGTCAGCGAAGGTAGTTAAAGCGTTAAATAATAATGGCTTTAGTAAAGTTGAGGCTCTTGATGCAGGCTCAATAAAAGTGCCTATTTCAGAGGTGGCTGATCTAGCCTATGTTGATATAATTCAGAAAATTGAAAGTACAAAAATTACCCCTGAATCAACATCAAAAGTTGTCATTAATTCTAAAACAGGGACAGTAGTTATTGGGGATAATGTGCGATTATTGCCAGTTGCAATTACCCACGGAAGTATCTCCATTAAAATTGAAGGTGGTGAATCAAGTTTACACAAAAATGTTTATATTTTTGATGCAGAGAAGCCCGCTGAAATTCAAGTCAAAGAAGATAGTTCAGATATTCATTTTGTAAAGCCTGATAATTCTTTATCGAGCTTAGTTGATGCTTTAAACGAAGTTGGAGTTAAAACAAAAGAGTTGATTTCAATCCTTCAAGCCATGGAGGAAGCAGGCGCTTTAGTTGCAACAATTGAGGTTATTTAATTGCGCTTAGCGTGTTGTATCATAATATTTTTATTTAGTATTACTACTTTTTCTCAAGTTGAAATGAACTACGAAATATTAAATTATATGGCAACACGTGAAGCTGATCCTGATCCCAATGATAGAGAGGCTATAAAAAAAAGGTTTCAAACGCATTTTATAAAGGAAGTTTTTTTAAAGAATGTCTTCAAATCCCAACATCTATTTTATGACGACAGCAATAATAATCATGAATATGATTTAGTTAATCAATTAATAATTAATGAGTTTGCAAATACGATTGTTGAATCAAAAGCAATTGATTTATCACATGTTATAACAGATGAGCAGTTTTAATAAGAAAGACATTGATTTAGAAAAAAAGATCTTAAATGAAACTTCAAAAGTTGATGATGTTTCAATAAAAGACGACGAAAAAAAGATTCTTGAGGAGCATCATTATATAATCGAAGCTGTAGCTTCAACAATATTTTCTAAAAAAAAGCTTCCTCCTACGGTTGATTATAATGACTTAGTTAGTGTTGGCGTGATAGGGCTTTTAAAAGCAATCAGGGGGTTTGAAGAAGGCCGTCAAGCACAATTTAAAACCTATGCTAATATAAGAATTAAGGGTGAAATGTTAGATTTAATTCGTAAAGAATGGTCATCTAAATCACCCGTTAAATTTAATGACTTTAAAGAAAAGATTAAAAATCGAGTTGCTCAAGTAGTTGATAACCATATTGAAAATCAATCCAATATGGTTAATCCTGTTGATTTATTATCAGTAGCCACTACATCCTATGTTTTATCATTAGATTCTGAGCTTTCGTTCTTCGACAATAATATAGCAGATGAATCAGAACGATTAGAGGATGACTTTCAAGAAAAAGCATTTTTTAGTGAAATTAGTGAAGTCTTATCTGATTTAGCTAAAGATGAGCGAGTTTTGATCGATTTATTTTATAGAAAAGGGTTTTCACAAAAAGAAATTTCAATGCAATTAAATCAATCAGAATCAACAATTAGCCGCATGCATAATCGTTTATTATCAGAATTAAAAGGAAGATTAAAACATGTTTATAAGAATTGTTAATATTATAAAATTAAACTACTATGGATAAGAGATTATGAGAATTTTAATCATCATTGCAGTTTTTCCATTATTAGTTTTTTCAGAAGATATTGTTTCAAATGTGTTATTTGACGAAACATCGATAAAACTTGAACAAGCTATTTATGATATGAATAAACGCCAAAAAGCCGCAGCTTACAATATAGCAAATGCATCTACCCCTGACTTTAAACCAGTTAGATTTCAGGATGAAGTTGAAGAAGCAACTCGTTTGTATGGGTCAACAAAAATATTAGAATCTGTAAGTATTGATGATGAGATGGTTAAATCAACAAAGGTTAGATTACTACATAGCGCATATGTTAGACTATTAACAACTAAAATAGGTATTACTAAAAAAGTAGTCACGTTAGGAAAAGGCGGATGATAAGATTATTTATTTTATTAGTATGTATAACAACTGTTTGTTTTTCAGAAAAACAAGGGTCAATGGATGCATTAAATGTATCATCTAGTGGGATGCTATTACAAAAATATAGATTGAGGATAATTGCCGAAAATATTGCAAATGTTTCAACACATATGACAGATAGAGGCGAACCTTACAGAAAAAAATATGTACTTGTAGTGCCAGATAAAAATGGAGTAAGAGCTGCTGGAATTATGGAATCGGATGCACCATTTGGTCAAATTATGGATCCTTCTCATGTCTTTGCAGATAAAAATGGAGTGTTAAGAACTCCAAATTTTGAATTGAATGATGAAATGGTAACCTTATCGTATGCAAATTTACTATACGAAGCAAACACTACGGCATTTAAATCATCTAGGCAAATGTTTCAAAATACATTGGAGTTATTAAAATAAATGGGACTTGATATTAAAAAATTAAAGGCTATTCAAGATATTGCTAAAAGTGCAACAAAAAGTAATGTACTAAAGCCTGAAATGTTGAAGGAATTTAACTCTGTATTCAAAGAAGCAGCTGCTGCAATGGCAAATGTTGATGCTAATGAATGGAGTATAAAGAAAAAGAAAGAAAATCAAAGTTCTAATTCTGTATCTCTTGATAAAGTTGATCGAGCAAGTCTAGCCCAGCTTAATGGGGGAGTAAACCAGAATGCTCAAAATGCAGCCCCAGCTCAGTTAAATATAGTTCCATTACAAGTATTCCTTGATAATGCTATTTCTGCTTTAGATAAAGTAAGTAAACAAGAATTTAGAGTTAATAACTTAATGAATCAATTTGTTGAGGGTAAAGTTTCTGAAGATGAAGTTGTTCTAGAAACTGCAAAATTAAATTTATCTATATCTATGGTGACCACTATTGTTCAATCAGCTGTTCAAACATTTAAAGAAATACAAAACATTCCGGTTTAGGTGTAGAATAAAAATATGGCTGAAGAAAATAATTTAGAAAATGAAATAGATGCTCCAGAAGATATAGCTGGTGATGACATAGGTTTAATTCCAGATGAAGATAACTTTGATGAGGAATCAGACTTAGGGGATGATAATAGCCCTGATAGTTCTATTGGAGGCGTTAAAGGTTTTTTTAATAATAGAAGAAATATTATAATTGTAGCGATAAGTGCTGTAATAATAGTTGTGATTACATTGACGGGTCTTATTTTTAGAGGTGGGGATAATGATGACGTACTCCAACAACCAATGTCTCAGCAAGAAGCTCCACAATTTGATAGCTCATCTATAGTAAAAAAGAAAGCCGATAAAAAAAAGAAAAAGAAAGTAAAATACATTGATTTATATAAACAACTTGAAACAAAACAATTGGCTCCAATACTTAGAGAGCTTGAATACTTAAATATTGATTATAATGTTGTTCAAAATGGTAAGCAATTTGATTTGCAAGTTGATGAAAATCAAATTGATGAAGCAAAACATGTATTAGCAATTAAGGGAATGCCATCCGGTAAGGCTCAAGGGTATGAAATATTTGATGAAGCATCAAATTTAGGTGTTACGGAGTTTGATAAAAGAATCCGATTAATAAGAGCATTATCTGGGGAAATGGAACGAGCAATTATGGAGTTTGATGTCGTCGATTATGCATATGTAGAAATAGTGATTCCAGAAACTCGATTATTTGCAGCGACACAACCACCCGTTACATCGTCAATTTTAATTAAACGTCAAAATGGCTCGAGTATAAATGATGAAACTGTTTACGCTATTATTCAGTTAGTATCTAACTCTGTCGAAAGCCTTGCTCCTGAAAATATATCTGTAGTTGATACTGAAGGGCGTGTTCTTTCAACAGGTGTTTTGGATAGAATGGAAAATAAATTGAAAGAAATAGAGGAAAAAGTTGTTGAGACGAAATCAATTGGTGATGGCAAAGTTATTATTCCTGAAATTGCTGATGTTGTTGACTGGTTCCAGCTTAAGTTTAACTATGAAACAGTATTAGAAAAAAAAGCACTCAATCAATTACAAGGTGTTTTACCAGTAGGGTCATTTAAAACTGCGGTAACAATTGACTTAAATTCAGTCACTACTACAGGTGCTCCAGATATAAAGAAAATCGTAGCAAGTGTTGTCGTTGATGAACAGTTTGATGAAGTTGAGTTAAATGAACAATTAATTGAGCAAATTACTCAAGCTGTTGCCGGGGCTATTGGATTTCAAGAAAATCGTGATAAGATCCATATTTCTAAAGCTGCATTTCTTCCAAAAAGGAAAAGTGATGAAACAGAATCAAAAGAGTTTGATAAAAGTAAAATCATCATTCCACAAGAATCTTTTGGAGAAAAAACACAAAGATTCACTAGGCTTTGGCCAATTTTTGCTATAGGAAGTATTATTTCGCTTGGCTTAATTGCAATTACAGTTATTCTAAGATCATTTTTACTTGGAGTAATTAATTTTCTGAAATTTATTCCAACCCTATTTAAACGTCAAAAAAAGGAAGAAGATGAAGTTGAAAGCGAAGAAATAATTATTGAGGAACCTGTTTTAACTGAACAAGAAGTAATAAATTCAATTAAATCAAAATCTGATTATGCTAAAACAATTCAGCTAAAAGCCTATTCAACACAAAATATGAATGTTTTGGTTGAGCAAATAAAGGAATTAATAAAGGGATAAGTATGAATAATCTAATTAAAGCCAAAATTTTAGTTGAATTATTGGATGAGCGAAAATACTCTATTCTTTCTTCATTCAGTAGTTCAGAACTCAATAAATTAAATAATATTAACCTTGATGATTTAAATAAGTTATCAGCATCAGAGATTAATAATACATTAAATGAGTGTATTAAAAATATTGAAAAAAAGATTCAAGAAACAGATGAAGATGATGAGATTTTAGAGCCAATTAAAGAAGTTCCTAAAATGAAACCCAAAAAAAAGAAAGAAGAAAAAAAATCATCTATCTCTAGCAAATTAATGGAGCAACCTCCTCAGTTAATTGCCTGCTTATTAAATAAAGTTGATCAAGAGCAAAAAGATTTAATTTTAAAGAATTTATCAAATGATCAAAAAGCATTGATTGAAACAATTCAAGTCGATGAAAATCCAATTTTTGATACAGTAATTGGTACAATTCTCTCTGAACTTGAGTTAAGCCCCTCTAGTTAATAAATATAATTTATTTAAAAGTGGTCGAAAACTAAAAAAAGAAGTAACATATTTATTATGAAAAATTTGGTAATATTTATTGTATTAATTTTAAATACAATAATGTTTGGACAGTCACCTGATTTAAATTCTTTTTCTCTTGATAGTTTAACTCCGCAACAAAAAGTTCTTGCAGAAAATTATCTTGAAAAAAATAATGATGGAAAAACTAAACAAACTATTATTCAAAATTCAAAAAAAAATAATACAGAAGAAAAGAATCCTTCTCCAACTAAAAATGTTAAATTAAATAAAAATGAACACCTATCATCTATCGAGTTAATTTATAATAATATTGATACAGATCATGATTTATTAATCAGAGATAAATCAATTCATAAAGTTGAAGAAGAAAAAGTCTATCAAATTGGATATAACATCTTTAAACGAAAAAGGGATCCTATTTACAAAAACTTTTCTGGTAATAAAGCTGTTCCTAAGAATTATAGGTTATCAGATGGGGATAAGTTAACAGCATTTCTCTATGGTAAAAAAGAAGAAGTTATGGAATTAACTATAGATTCAGCTGGAGATATCTTTTTTCCGTCAATTGGTCCAATTAAAATATCAGGACTGACACTAGATGAAGCCATGAAGAAGATTAAAGATAGTTTATCTAAAAAGTATGTGAACTTTAGTTTTAAACTTATTTTAAATTCTGTTGAAAGTGTTCGAATAACTGTTACAGGAGATATCAAAACTCCAGGGGTCTTTCCAGTTGAAAAATTTGATAGTTTGATTCAAATACTTGCTGATGCTGGAGGAGTTAACAAAACAGGCTCCTTACGAAATATTAAAATTATATCATCAAGTGGAAAAACAAAAGTTGTTGATTTATATAACTTTATTGTAAATGCAAAAAATAATAAGGTAATATTTTTTAATTCAGGGGATACGATATTTATACCAAAAATCTCTGATACTGTTGCAATTAAAGGCGCAGTTAAATCTCCCGGTATTTATGAAATAAAGTCAAATGAAACAATTGCTGATTTAATAGAGTTTGCTAATGGATATAATATAAATGCATATAAAAATGCCGTTTATTTAAATAGGATTGATAAATTCTTTAATCGAAAAGTATCTGTTGTATTTAATCAGGATCAGTCCAAAGTACTGGATGAAATCAAGGCTAAAAAGTTAAATAATGGGGATGTTGTTGTTATTCGATCACGATCTGATGAATCGTATGGGTATGTAAATATCCAAGGTAATGTAAATATCGAAGGGAAATATGAGTTCATACCTGGAATAACACTGAAAGAGATAGTTAAACAAGCAAGAGGGGTAAAAGAAAATTCTTTCGATGAAATTCAAGTATATCGATACATGAACGAAAATGAACGGCAACTACTAAATATTAGCTTATCGAATGATAGCTTTGAAATAAAAAACAGAGATATTTTAAGAGTATTTAATAACTATGAACTGTCTGAGTCTCCATCAATTAATGTATCTGGAGAAGTGATGTTTCCTGGAGATTATATTTTTGCTAAAGGAATGTCTTTAAAAGATATTTTACTTTTATCTCAACCTAAAAACTTTTCTAGCTTAGTTAATATTGAACTTACAAGATTTGACAGAGAACTATCATCAGTTATTTATTTAAATATAAATGAAGATAGTAATTTTGAGTTAAGACCAAATGATAGTATTAACGTTAAGTTAGATAACTTAAGAGATAGAACATGTAAAATTGAGCTTAAAGGCGAGGTTAGGTATCCTGGAATTTATAGAGTAAATAAAGGGGCTAAACTTTCGGATGTTATTGAAAAGGCTGGTGGATATACAGATCGTGCTTTTCTTGATGGTGCATTATTTCTACGAAAAGATATTGAAGAAAAAAATAAAATTGGCCAAGAAAAAGTGATAGAAGATGAGAAAAAGCGTTTTATTTATGATCAAAGTCATCTCGGTAATTTATCTATGGATTCTCAAGTATCTTTGGGTGTAATGATGTCTGCAAGACAAGAAGCATTAAAATTTTTAGAAGAAAAAACCAAGCTAAACTCTGGCCGTATTATATTAGATCTTAAATCAAAAGATTTTAATAGCTCCATGGATAATTTTACAATTCAAGATGGTGATATTCTCGATATACCAGAGTCACCTGAATCAGTACATTTAATAGGTGGTGTTCAGCAAGGGATATCAATTGCTTACAACAATAACTATTCAATTAATAATTATGTTAATAATGTTGGTGGGTATACAAAATATGCTGATCGAAACAATATATATGTATTTAAGGCATCAGGTAAAGTAATAAGAAATGATCGCAATATATCACCAGGCGATATTATTTATGTGCCTGAGAATGTTAATATTAGTTTTAATTGGCTACAGTTTTTAACAAACATTACCTCAATTATTTCAAATGCAGTTACAAGTATCGCG
>MDTB01053752.1_pt1 | contig 13943 bp, 14 predicted proteins | sample 811161 | NCBI WGS metagenome assembly MDTB01 (sample SAMN05326650, study PRJNA326480) | marine metagenome | isolation source: seawater | place: Mediterranean Sea | collected 2009
TAGGATTATGCTGATTAAAATGTTTTGGAGCGTCTTCCCAACCTTCAAATGGATCTCTAAAACTTGTTGAAATAACTTTACAGCCTATATTTTCTAATGCTTTGTGTGTTGCACTTATCAACGCACAATCACGCATCGTACAATGCATAATATCTGCCCAAATCCATGCAGATTCATATCTAAAATTATTTAAAACAAAAGCATGGTCATCTGTTACAGTCATTCTTCCAAAATTTCCTGGTGTCCACCAACCATGTCCCATATGATATCTATCTTCTCTGAACATACTGGACCATTGCAATAAAATAATATCGTCTTTTGTAAATTTATGTATTGTATTTGCTTCCCATAATCGCATATTAATATACATATTACCTGCACCACTTTTAGCCCAGTTGGAACCTTCGTAGCCTTTTAATTTATATTGATGAATTAGAATGTCTGCCCATGTAGGATAGAAATATTGAGTTAAACTACAACCAAATGCAAATATTCTCATGTAAGTCTCCGCAATAATTGTAACATAAGTTTGTGCGGAATAGTTTTTGTACGATCAAATTCTAATTTGTGTTGTATTGAATTTTCTACATGTTGTTTTGCACCGTCTGGCATAAGTTCATATTGTTGTAAAATGCTTTTATTATCAAATAAACCTAATCCGTGCATCACTATTGCATAGTTATATTCATTAAATAAAACTTTTCTTGTATAAGAAGTCATATCATCAGTGGTAGGCATTCTATACTTCCACATTCTTAAATTTTTTTCTAGAGATTCTGGTAATGGCATGTCTGCAACCGCTTGCCAAAAGTCTGTATCTCGTCTATCAGTTATATAATGTAATGCAATAAAATCTCTTATGTTATTCATAATAGCTTCTATTTCTAAATTGTATCTATCAATCGAATCTTGATTATAATTTATAATACGCTGTGCTAACAGGAAACTTTGATTAATACTTGTACCGATTGAACTTGCTTCTAATGGTTCAACAAAACTTGCACTCAAACCAATTGCACACACATTACCTATCCAAGGTTTATCTAATGCTCCTGGATCAAATTTAATATTTTTCCTAACTTCAACGCCATGACCGAGGTATTCTTCTACTTCTTTCTGTGCTTCTTCTGCTGTTATAAAATCGCTATCAAAAATATAACCGTTACCTTTACGTCCTTGTACAGGAATTCTAAACATCCAACCAGCATTCATAGCTTTTGCTAATGTCCAAATAGGAATTTCGTCTTCTTCTGGTGTTGGAAATACAATAGCTTCTTTCATCTTAAGATATTTGCTATAGCTTTGCCACTTTGCACCTAGCTGTCCTATAAGTAACTTAGCAAATCCAGTACAGTCAACATAAAAATCATATTCATACTTTTCCTTTTTGCCGTAAATAGCATTAACATTATTCCATTCTGTAATACTTACTTTATTAATTTCATCATCGACTACTGTACAGCCCATCTCTTCTGCTTTTCTTGTTAGAAAATTGTTTAATTTTTCGGTATTGAAATGATATTGACTCACGCCAGTGTCATTTGGACGTTCCTCCATAAATTTGTTAAATGGTGTTTGGTTCTTCCAAAGGTAATCGCCTGTTAAGTCTCTTGGATCTACATTTTCTCCTATTAATTTTGCATAAGCAATAGGAATACCAAGCGTGTCAGCAACAAAGGGAGAGTGTACACTTTGTAGATAAGGTTTAGTAGCCCAATCTTCAAACATTATACCAGTTTTGAATGTAGAATCACATTCATTTATAAGTTCAGCAGTTTGAATTCCTACATAATCCATAAACACTGACCAATGCTCTGTGCTTCCTTCGCCTACACCTATTGTTCCTATTTTGGTTGATCGAATAATATCAATCCTTAGGTCAGGGTATGTCTTTTTTAGGATAAGTGCTGAAACAAATCCTGCTGTACCGCCACCGACTATTGCTATTGATTTAATATCTTTATTCATCTAATGTATACCATCCAGTTACAATGTACTTAACGCCTTTATAGATAGGATTACCTCGATGTGGATGTGTAAACGATGTAGGAAAGATTGATAATTTACCAGGAGCAGGTTTTATTTTTACTCCTTGATATAAAAATTCTGTTTCACCGCCTTCTTCAACAGCGTTTAAATAAACTGTATAAGCAAGTATACGTGAAGAAGAACTTAGATCTGCATTTTCTGAGTGCCATGCGTGGTAACCTTGATGTGGTAATGTTTTCTGCACACTCATTCCTTTTGGAGAATGTTGCATAACTGCACCTAGGCTTTCGTATTTACTACGATATTTTTCTGTATAAATTTTATTCAAATTGCTATAAAAAAATTGACACAAATCTTCGTCTGCATGATAGCGTGAATTATGATTTGCCCAATCCATCATAATTCGTTCGTCTTGATTTTTCATACTGCTTTCTAAATTTGTGAATTGACTAGCAGACATTTCTTCAAACCGTTTTATAACTTGCTTGCACCAGTCAATTGGAAAAGCATTTGGATATTCTTCTACTCCGTCAAAATTACCATCCATTATTTGCTCCTATATAAAAAATTGTTGGTTCAACCTATAAACATCTTCAGTAAACATACCTGGCTTTACATATGCTGTGTGTAACATAGCTTGATTGTATAGAACCATTCTATTAAACTGCATTGGAACCATACCAATCATTTCCCAATCATGTATACTGTCATTTATATACTTTGTTACAGGCATTGTGCCTTCAATATCGTATGTATGTGTTATAGTTGGATCACTATAAAATGTTTTTCCACCAAATGTATAAAAACTAGTGCCGCCGGCACATTCATTTTGCTCGTTTAAGTATATAGTTGCGGCTAAATTACGTCCACTAGTGTTATCCATGTGTGGACAAATAGGCGGAAGGTCATCTGTTTGCATAACATTAACCATAAAAGTTGCACGTTTAAAACTTTCTTCCATAAAATTAGGTGGATAACTGTTTACAACTTCAGGAAAATACGTTCTTCCAAGTTGATCAAATATCCAAGCCATGTTATCTAGTTCATAAAATGCATTTACTCTCCAGGCAGGATTATTTCCTCTTATTCTTCTGTTGCGAGAAGCAGGAATGTCCAATGCTAATTTTCTTACAGCCCATGGATCAGCATAAAAGTCATCAACAATAACGACATTTTGTTTGGTAGGTCCAAACCTTTTAAGCGTGACACTGTAGTTAGGATTTATTTCGAAAACACTATCTTCATCAATGGTATTTTTATGCATCTTTCTCCTCCTTTTCCTTTATAACAAAGTTAGCACTAATAGTAGCTCTAACTTGTTTACTTTTATTGTCTGAAACATAATGTCCCAGATTACTTGGAAAATAAATTATATCTCCTTCTTCACACGGTGGTGTTATTCTGTTATTATACTTGAATGCTTGAGATGTTAAATCAGGCAGTCCTGTTTGATGAAAATAATCATATGTATCATTGTAAAATACAAAGTTACCGCTATTTGCAGGAGTTTTTAACATGTATGCACAACTGATGTGTGCTGGACCTGCATGATTGTGTATTTCTTGAAATTGTCCTGGGCCGTATCTATTCACCCAACACTCAATTTGATAATCTAATGGAATGTCTATTTCAAATGTTTGTAAATATTCGTTTAATCCTTCTATTGCTGATCTAATAAACTGCTTAAATGGTAGCTCGTTAGCTTCTGGATTTCCGTAAGTTGTGTCTACATTGCTATACCATGTTGGAACTTTGTTGAAATTACTATCATCTTCAAGCACTTCTTTAAAGTCTTGTTGAACTTGACTATGTGCTTTCAATAATGTCTTATATACTGGAATTCCAAATAAATGTATGGTCATTAGTTCTTCATTTCTATCAACTTACCGTACTCTGGTAAGTAACAATACTCCATTTCACTATTATAAAGTGTACGCACAGCATCATCTAATGTTTCAACTAATGGTTCTCCACCTAAATTAAAACTTGTATTGAAAATAATTGGTACACCAGACTGTTTATAGAACTCTTCAATAAGTTCATAGTAGTGTTTGTTCTGTTCTCTTGTTACAGTTTGTATACGACACGTACCATCAACGTGTATAATACTAGGAATTTTTTCTGCAACACCATCTTGACAATCCATTGCGTACATCATATGCGGACTTTCTTCTAAACCACGCATATCAAACCATTCATGTGCATGGTCTAATAAAATTGTGCCTGCAAATGGCCTAAAATATTCCCTACGCTTGATTCTGTTTACATGATCTTTACCATCTTCAAATGTAGGATCAAAAAGTATACTCCTATTTCCTAATGCACGTGGTCCATTTTCAGATCTACCTTGAAACATTGTAACAATATTTTTATTTCTAATTAATTCTACAACTTTTTTATGGTCTGCGTTAACAACAGTTGCACCGTATTTGTTTGCTGTATCTTCAATTTCTTTATCATTATGGCAATACGCAAATCCTTCATAAATTGTTTCAGCATAGTTACGTACAGTTTTATCTTTTGTAGTTTGATGATATACAAGCATAGCCGCACCTATTGCTGTGCCTGCATCGCTTGACACTGGCTCAACATACAAATTAATATCTTCTTTATTAAGTTTATCTAGATACCAATAGTTTGCTACACAATTTAAAGCGTATCCTCCGCTCAATACTACATTTTTATTTCCAGACATTTCAACTGCTTTAAAAATTAAGTTTAAAACTTCTTGTTGTGACTGCTCTTGCACAGCATATGCCATATCTCTACGATTTTCTAGCGTAGTCAGGTCAGTTTTACTTTGCATAATGTCTGGTGATGTTTCTAAAAAGTCATATTTTGCTTCATTTACTAATGCCGCGTTTGGATATGTAGGAATAATCACATTTCTATCACTTGTACGCCACTTGCCGCCGTTGCCATCAGTGTAAATTAGCGGAATATTAGAATTTTTCTTACCATATGGAGCAAGACCCATTGTTTTTCCTGCTTCGATAGGCTGAAATCCGCAATATTGTGTTACTGCTTCATATGCTTTGGTAATACCTGCACTATCATCTAGAACAAGTTCGTGAAATCCTTCTTCTCCTTCTCTGTCAGAAGGAATATAAGGAATATGTGTTCCAGGATAAGGACCATTTCCGCCTTGATGTTTGTATAAAGTTTTAAATGCATCTGGATATGCACAACTAAAGATACTTTCACATTCCCATGTCATATATTCTTCATTGAAAATACCAGTATTAATGTTCATAGGAATAAAAGTACCAGCACCATCAACAATTACGCTAACTGCTGATTCAAATCCTGAACGATAAAATGCACAAGCCGCGTGTAGTTTATGATGTACATAACTTAGATCAATAACTTGCCTATGTACATATCTTCCATCTTCGCTGTATGCACTATCTGATCTATCAATAAGTCCTAGCTTTCTTGCTAGTCCTGTATACATATCACCGCCACTAAAGTCAATTCTACTTGATTCTTCTAACGGTTGTGTATGTGCTACTACTAGATAATCTAATTTATCTGTGTAATCAAGAAATTTTGTCATTGCGGCTAGTGGTCCACCGTCATACTTCTTTCTAGTAAGACGTTCTTCTTCTATTGCAAATACAATTTTGCCGTCTTTAAGTAGAACTGCTCCACCATTGTGTCCTCTTGTAATTGCTCCAATCCACTGTGTCATACTTTATTTTCCTTTATATAGTTTAATAACCTATTTTTGTACCTTGCGTTATTAAATGCATCATAGCATTCCTGTAACGGTGTTGGTAAAAAGCGTTTTGCTTTCAAATTTTTAAAACCTAAGCACTGCATCACTGGTCCTGTCTTGGATTCAAATAATTTTGCACTATCAAATCTTATCATTTTAATTTTTTCAGTTGTGTTAAATTTAAAATAACACAATGTTTCTCCTCTAGCAATGTCTATCTCATTTTCTCCTGCCTTAAATTTAAATGCAGGACGTACAGGTCTGATCCAATTGGCTATATTGTATGTACCTGCTATACCCATAGTAACTGACGAGAACTGAGTCTCTTCATAATAAGGATGTAACTGTGTCATTGTTAAAGGTTTATCTGCAAAAAATAAAAAACAAGGATGGTCTAATTGATGCACATGTTCATCATTTGGTCCTCCTATATAATTCATTAAGAAATTAGGATCAATATCATACTTACTTGATGCTTGTTCTTTATCATAATCAAATTTAATATGAAAATCTATAGGACTTTTTGCTCTAAAAGTATTCTTTGCTTCGTCAACAATAGCAGGACACATTCCTGCTCCTAATCCAAAAAATTCTCTTGGTTTAATATCCTTGTAAATTGTTTCTGGTTCAAAATATTTAAGTTCAGAAACAAATTCTTGGTTATCTTGCACATTAATAACAGGTGACCAATATACATTTATCATTATACAGGGTTACTCTCGTACTCAAAATCGCAAACAAATACGTGTCTATCTTCTAATGTAGGATATGTTCCATGAAATACCTTGCCGTCCATAATTATTACATTGCCTGCAACAGGTTTGTGTTGTAAATAATTTATCGTACTATCTGGGTTTGGTTGTAGTGTTGTTAAACTTCCTGCTAGTGGGTATTGTGGACTCGGATTTGGTGTATCTAAAAATAAAACACTAGTTAATTGTTGTCCTGGTTGGTGGCAATGTAATCCACTGTATGCACCAGGTGGGTATTTAACTCCCCAGGCTTTCATAAAATCTTTTACTACAATAGGAACACTTTTTTGTAATTGTAATTTTATCCAATTTTGATAATCTAGTGTAGGATCTATATGTTTAGGATATTTCATTTTATCTTTGTAATAAAGAGTGCCGTTACCATAATCAACGTGTCTACTATCATAATCCTCAAATAATTTTAAAAACTTTTTAAATCCTGGATAATATAGCTCATCTACTACCCATGTGTTAATCATTTTCTTAGCTTGAATCTGAGGATTGAACATAGTATCGTACATGTCATCTAAAAAATCTATTGGATTATTTTTATTTACACGACTAGTGTCTGACATTTTACTGTCCTGTTCTACCTAAAATTTGTGCAGGTTGAGTTGCGTGTTTTACTCCTGCATCATTTTTGGAGTGTACGACCCCATGCGTCGGGCAGACTTCTCCTTGTTCTTGCGAGGGGGTGTAATTTCCGGTATAGCTTCTCGGTTTTCCCAAACGTTTCTTAACGCTTGTAATAATCTTTTTAAAACTTTCATCATCTAACTCCATTACTTCGTCATTATAACGTTCAACTTCTTCTTCCATTGTAAGTCTTATAGGACTGAATTTACGTTTGCCTTCTCCTAAATCAATAATATCAAAATCAGGAGAATCTGGATAGGATATATTAATAGGATACGTGCTACCTATAACACTTGTACATGTTGTTCCTAATGCTTTTGCCATGTGCTGTCCTAAACTATCACAACCTAAGAAGTGATCAGCAATTTGAATAACACTTGACCAAACTCTGACATCTGGGATCTGTGGAACAGCAATTGGCACTTTTGGATTTTCTTCTATTGTTACAGGAAATTCGCTCATTACTATTACTGCATAATCGTCACGTAGTTCTTTACAAATTTTAATAACATCATTTAGATGAAAACTTCTACTAGTGCCATCAATTACAAAGTCACCCATATTTTCTGCTGTGCGTCCAAATGGTTGGAATACAACAACTTTATCTTTTCCTGTTACTGATTTTACCTCTTCAACAACCTTGTATCCATTTACCATTTCATGTTTATTCATATAGATTTTTGGATCAGGTAAATCTCTTACACCTTTGTTATTAATAGCAATATCAAATGCTTGTGCTAAACTACACTTTTGATTGTAATATTCCCATACTCTATAAGGTTCTGGTGTAAAACAATCTCTATCTTTTATGTAATCTTTGAATAAATTTTTGTGCCAATGATCGTATGCAAGTTCATGTAGTTGTGGATGTCCTTTATAAAAGTCCATACCGCCTTCGCAAACAATAATAAAGTCTTGATCTTCTTCGTATAGTTTTTCAAACGCAGGTATAGATGCAACTACTCTTCCTGCACCTCCGTTCATAAAATAGGCTTTTTTACGTGACAATGTTTTCTCCTGTTATGAAAATATTTATAGACGGATTAGTTTGCTAGACGTTGATCTGGCAGTCATAAAAAAAGGGCCCGTAGGCCCTTAATTCAATAATTTTTTTTATATTTTATTTTTTACCAGCGGCTTTAAGTGCGGCAACTTTGACATCTACTGCAAAAGCACCGTCTCTATATGGATCGCTTGGATCACTTGCAGTGTCTGGATCTCTCATATCCTTTGGAGGAATAGGAAACATCTGTACTGCTTGCCAAGGTTGAAAACCTCTTGCTTCCATTACAGCCGGAAGATCTCTTAGTTTTTGTCTATATTCTAGCCACGCTGTTTGAATAGAATCTGGAGCATCTGTCTGTCCAACTTTAGCGTCTGTGTCATGTAATTCTTGATCTCTAACATCTCTAACTTGTTGCCATGTAAGACTTTTGTCTACTCCTGTTGCTTCCCAGTCATGTATTCCAATGTTAAATGTTTGTGTGTCAAAATCGTATGTAATATTTTGTTCATCATAAACATCTCTAGGTTCTAATTCTTCTGTATATTCTACATCTGGATAATTTTCTGGTGCGTCCCAAAGTACTTGCCAATCTCTTTGACGTCTCAAAACCACGCCTGAATCTTTACCTTCATCATTACCAATTTCACAAAGTAAAGGATTTTCTTTACAATCAACTGTGACTCTTGTAATGTCAGCGGCAGTCGGCCTTTCTAAGTCTTGTTTTAACCATAAACACCAGCCAGATTCTTTTCCATAATCTTCATTATCTGGATCACTGTTTATTTCAAATGTTAAGAACTCTGGACCTTCATAAGTAAAGGTGCCGGTTCTTCCTTGCGTAAAACTATTTGTACGCCATTCGTCCCATATTGGGTACGTAAATTGTTTACTTATTCTTCTCATATTAATCAGCTCCTAATACTATTTATCATTTACATAAAAGTTATACGAACAACGCCTGAGCCGCCTTGTCCTGATCCACCTGCACAACATTTTGCCCAGTTACCACAGTATGAACTAACTCCAGGCATTCCTCCGCCTGATGGCCATTCAATGTGACATCCACAACTACACCATGCTACGTTTGTAACTCCTACAGTCATTTTTCCAATCATTGGTGGTTGACCTGAACCTGAGTAAGTATAGTTACAGTGGCATCCACCGTGTCCTGGTTCCCATCCTGTTGTTCCCATCATTCCAAAGTCAGCACCAAAAATACCACATCTTAAACAGTTTTCACAACCAATATGTGTATGTCTTGGTCCCCATGCGTCTCCGTTACACATCCAGCCACCACAGCCACCTACTGTACAAAAGTTTGATAAGTTATGTCCATTTACATAACTCTTACAACCCATACCTGCACCACAAGTGTGTGCTTTACCACAAGGCCAACTACCACCAGCACATACTGAGTACTGACAGCCTGGCGATGTACTAATAGTTTTGGAAGCATAATTTCCTCCGGCACCACCAATTGTAAACATACAATAGTTACAACATGTACTACCAGGGCCGCCTCCGCCACCTGACCAAATTTCAAAAGTTACTGTACTTGCACCATCTGGTACACACCAGTAACAACATTTTCCGTTAGCTTGTTCGCAACATCCACTTTGTCTAGCACATTGGTGACAACGTAGTCCTCTTTCGTTGTAAATCCATTGTACTCCGTAATTATTTCCTTGACCATGAGCAATATCTGCAGATGTAATTGTACCATCTACAATACTGTCATTTGCTACTTTTTTATAACTTGCATATGTTGCCATTTTTATCTTTCCTTAAGCGAATGTTACTCTTACCATACCTGAACCACCCATATTACCACCTGCACAACATTTTGCCCAGTTACCGCAATATGAACTTTGACCTGTTTGTCCGCCACCTGCAGGCCAGTTTACATAACAAGCACAGTTACACCATGCTTCTGCGTTAGCACCTGCACTGTGTCTACCTACGAATGGTGCTGAACCTGACATTCCCCAGTCTCCTGATTTACATTGACAAGCACCGTGTCCGCCTGATACTCCAGTTGATCCCATAATTCCAAAATCTGCTCCAAATATTCCGCATATTAAACAGTTAGCACATGTTTGTGTATGTCTTGGACCCCATGCATCGCCTTGACACATCCATCCTCCACAACCACCTGTTACACAAAAGTTTGATAAATTATGTCCATTTACATAACTACGACATCCCATACTTGCTGAACATGTATGTGATTTACTGCAAGGCCAAGTGCCTCCAGCACAAATTGAATATGTACATCCTGGACATGTACTAATAGTTTTTACAGCATAAGAACCACCTGATCCTCCTGCTGAGTGCATACAGTTATTACAACAAGTAGCGCCTGCACCAGCACCGCCACCTGACCAAATTTCGAATGTTACTTTTGCAACGTTAGACGGAACTGTCCAATAACAACATTTTCCGTTTGCTTGTTGACAACAGTCGCCTGCATCAGCACATGAATGACATTGTAGTCCACGCTCATTATATACCCAAAATGTATTAAATTTATTACCAGCTTGTGCGCCTAATTTAGACGCCGTAATACTATTGTTGTTAAAATTGTCTGCTGTTAATGTTTTATAACTTGCGTATGTTGCCATAATCTTTCCTTATACAAATGTAATCTTTACTATTCCGGATCCACCCTGTCCAGATCCTCCAGCACAACATTTTGCCCAATTGTTACAATAACTTGATGTTCCTGGAACGCCGCCGCCTGCTGGCCAGTTAATGTGGCAACCACAAGAGCACCATGCTTCGTTAGTTGCTGTTCCTGAATAAGTTCCAAGTCCTGCCGCGGCACCTGTCCAACTTGTTTGTCCGTGACATCTACAAGTTGTTGTACCTGCTTTAATTCCCATGCCTCCCATGAAGCCGAAGTCAGCACCAAATATTCCGCAAATTCTACAGTTAGCACAGTTTGTAACAGCGTGTCTCTGTCCCCATGCATCTCCGTTACACATCCAGCCACCACAAGCACCTTCAACACAGAAGTTGCTTAGGTTATGTCCGTTGACATATGATTTACAGCCCATGCCTGCTGAACATGTATGTGATTTACCACAAGGCCAACTACCACCAGCACAAACACTATATTGGCATCCTGGATTAGTGTCGATTGTTCTGATTGCGTAGTTTCCGCCTGCTCCGCCAATGGCAAATGAACAGTTGTTACAACATGTATGTCCTGGACCGCCGCCTCCGCCGCCCCAGATTTCAAATGTTACTTTATAAACATTGTTTGGTACACACCAATAACAGCATCTACCATTTGCTTGTTGACAACAACCTGATTGTCTTGCACACATATGGCATTGCATACCGCGTTCGTTAAACACCCATTGTGTTCTACGACAAGCACCAGCGCCAGGTTGCAGTTTTGACCTAGTAATAGACCCATCTGTAATACCTGCTGATGTAACTTTTTTATAAGTGCTGTATGTTGCCATTTAGGTTTCCTTATTCTTTATACAGTAAAGATACGCCATCCGTAGCTGTCGCCCGAATAAACAATATCAAATGCCGCGCCTTCTGAATTAACTGTCATATTAGCACTATCGCCTTGGATAAGTTTCCCGTTTCTACCTAGTGTCAACGCATTTGAATCAAAAGTCTTTCTTAAGTCGAAGAATCTAATGATATCACCTACTGCTGGAGACCCTGGTAAAGTTACAGTGAAACCACCTCCATTCGTATCACAGAACAACTGTTGTCCTGATTGTGCCGAATATGTAGTTGTAACTGTCACACCGTTAAGAACACCTACAGGTAACCAAGCTGTACCATTATATAACTCTAAGTTTGTTAACTCAGTGTTAAATCTTAGTGCGCCTGCGCCTGCGTTTGCTGTTCTTTGTGCTGTAGTTCCAAAAGGGACAGTTAAACCTGGTGAACCTACTGATAATCTTCTTCCCATTGTGTTATCCTATCCTATGTTATGCCGCTGGTACGGCTGTTTCAATACCCATAACCATTGCGGTTACAGATGCTTGAGATGATCTTACAACAACTTTCTTAGTTGCGTCAATAACAATACCTGTTCTCTCTAATACACCGTTAGGCCCGATAGATACGTCATACTCTAAGTATTCGTTTCCGCCAGGCGTATCGTTGGTAGCTGTTGCTAGTCTAATGTTGGCTGTGTTTGAACCTCTATTTACAAAGTTCACAGTAACAACACTATATGTATCAGCAGGTACCGTATAGATAGTAGTATCACTATTTGCTGAAAGATCGCTTGATCCTAAAATTCCTGATGCCATTTTATTACTCCTATGTTAGTATTTAGCCATTATGTTTTACTTGTTAAAAAGTACGCAAATGCAACTGGACTTCCACTTACACCGCCGTTAAAGTTCATTCCCGTAGTTACAGTAATTGGACTATTATCAGTGGTACCAATTGTATTTCCTGTAATATTTATTTTACCTGCTGTAACTGCGTTAACGTTCAAGGAACTACTACCTCCACCAATCTGTGAATTGATGTATGTAATAATTGCTCTTTGTGTCGGAACAACGTTATCTGAATTTGCACTGAATGTACCGTCTGTACTAAATTCATTAATAACAGCGCCGCCTTGTCCTAGTCCAACTGCACCTAGTGACAATTCTTGTAGTCCTGCAAGACTAAATGCACTTGTGTTCAAGCTCGCAGATCCTGTTGACTGTTCAACGTTGAACAATCTACCTACTCTAAAGTTACCATCTTGGTCAGTACTTGTGTAGAATACTCTACCTCCGCCGTATTCGTTAACTTCATCGTTTGGATCGTTAGCATAAACAGGTGTTCCTGGGTAATTGGTATTGGCAAAGTTACCTGTACCAATATCTAGGAAGTCATGTCCTGTTAATCTAACCTGACTAAATCTTCTTCTAATTGTAATATTCGTTCCGTGCTCTGGAGCAGTTTCAACTCCTAAGTCTGGTGAAACTTGTAAGTTAGCAGTATAGTTGCCTGGACCGCCTAATAATTCTCTTACAAACACAATCTTAAAGAATCTGCTATCGCCGTCTAGTTGTAGATTTGCACCTTCAACTGGAATATCACTCATTCCGTAAACGTTCATAAACTGTGCTGATTGATAAATGTCAGCATATCCATCACCGGTTACAGTAGCGCCAGCTGTTTCAAAGTCAATACCTCTACTTGTCCATGTTGGCTGTGCTAGTACACCGTCACCAATTCTAGTTTCCCACGGAACTTCTGTAGTTTCACTTGGATCTGTAATTGTTAGTGTAGGAGTACTTGTATATCCGCTTCCTGGATTTACAATGTAGAACTGTGTAATTCTTCCAGTTGTAACTTCTGCTCTAACTTGTGCTCCTGATCCGCCGCCGCCAACTACTTGGATTCTCGGTTCAATGCTGTAAGTAGTTGTTGCATCTAGTGTTGCTTGGATACCATTAGTTGGGTGCCATGTTTCCCATCCTGCTGAGTTATCACTTTCTTTTGCAATATTTGCAACTTTTGTACCTGAGTTATATGAACTAATAAATCCATACTGTCCTGCACCTGTACCTGCTGTAATAACAACTCTCATACCTACGTATTTTGTGTTGTTTGCAGTTTCAGTGTTTGAAAGTGTAATAGATGTAGTATTACCACCCTGTGCAGAGTTTTCACTGCTTGAGTAACCTCTACCACCTATTGAATCTGCATCATTTAACGATCCATCATTATTAGTATCTTTTTCATTATAAGAAGATCCATCATCTGGATTACGTAGTCTAACTTCAAACAATCCACCATTTACATAGTTTCCGTTTGCTACTACTGCGCCATATCCGTCTCCACTTATTTGGTAAGTTGAGTTTGTATA
>MDTB01237226.1_pt1 | contig 13943 bp, 13 predicted proteins | sample 811161 | NCBI WGS metagenome assembly MDTB01 (sample SAMN05326650, study PRJNA326480) | marine metagenome | isolation source: seawater | place: Mediterranean Sea | collected 2009
AAAAGTTGCAATGGAACTGTAGCTAAAAGTGGTACGAGTAACTCATCAGATTTTGGGATTTGAATATAGTGGTCAGCTATCTTTTTAACCTCTTTATCTCCTTCACTTACAATTGCAATTATTTTTCCTTTTCTAGCTTTTACTTCTTGAATATTGGAAACAATCTTTTCATAACTTGAATCTTTAGTTGCAATTACAAAAACAGGCATTTCTTCATCTATTAATGCAATTGGCCCATGTTTCATTTCTGCAGCTGGATATCCTTCTGCATGTATATAAGATATTTCTTTGAGTTTTAATGCTCCTTCTAATGCAAGTGGGAAATTAATTCCTCTTCCCAAATAAAGCGCATTACTAGATTTATGATAAATTTTAGCAATTTTTTCAATCTTTTTATCCTGCTTGAGAACTGTTTTTAATTTTTTTGGAATGGCACTCATCTCTACTACCAATCGATTGAACCTCTCGGGACTTATCGTACCCTTTCTTTTTCCAATCATCATGGCCATTAAGGTAAGGATGGTTACCTGAGCAGTAAAAGCTTTGGTAGAAGCAACTCCAATTTCAGGTCCTGCATGGGTATATGAACCACAATCAGTTTCTCTAGAAATAGAACTACCAACTACATTACATACTCCTATGATAGTTGCCCTTCTTTCCTTTGCCAGCTTGATTGCTGCTAAGGTATCTGCAGTTTCACCAGACTGAGAGATAGCAATTACAACATCTTTTTCATTGATAATAGGATTTCTATATCTAAATTCTGAAGCATATTCTACTTCAACTGGTATTCTAGCTATTTCTTCAAATAAATATTCACCAACTAATCCAGCATGCCATGAAGTGCCACATGCAACAAAAATTAAACGATCTGCATTAATTAATTTTTCTTCAAATTTTTTGATTCCACCAAGTCCAACTAAACTTTTGGACAAGCTAATTCTTCCTCTCATGGAATCAAGGATAGATTGTGGTTGTTCGTAAATTTCTTTAAGCATAAAATGCTCATAACCTCCTTTTTCTAATGCCTCTAAGTGCATTTCTAGTTCTTGGATATAAGGCGTCTTTTCTTCATTACCAATTGTTTTGAGCGTAAGACCGTCTTTTAGGCTAATTAGTGCGATTTCATCATCATCAAGATATACTACATTTTTGGTGTATTCAACAATGGGTGTAGCGTCAGAAGCTAAAAAGTATTCTCCTTCGCCAATTCCGATTACTAAGGGACTTGACTTTCTTGCAGCTATTAATTCATTAGGATTATCTTCATCAACAATAACAATAGCGTATGCTCCAATTACTTCACTAAGTGCAATTCTAACTGCCTCAAAAAGAGATAGATTGCTATTTTTTTGAACATCTTCTATCAAATGAACAAGTACTTCTGTATCTGTTTCACTTAAAAATTTATGCCCCCTTTTTTCAAGCTCTTTTTTAAGAACTGCATAATTTTCAATTATTCCATTGTGAACCAAACTTATTTTTTTATTTCCGGATTGATGAGGATGCGCATTTAAATTATTAGGTAGTCCGTGAGTTGCCCATCTGGTATGACCAATACCAATTTTTCCTGAAATATCTTTTCCTTCAGCAAAATTTTCAAGTTCAATTACTTTTCCTTTTTGCTTATAAACATTGACTTTTTTAGTATTGTGAAGGGCTACTCCAGCACTATCATAACCTCGATATTCCAATCTTTTTAGCCCTTTTAGAACTATTTCATAGGCATTTTTATCCCCTAAGTAAGCTACGATTCCGCACATATATGATTAGTATTTGGTGTAAGTTATTATTGCTTTTGCTTTGTCTTTTTTACTAGAGTTAATCCCATTTAGAATAGTTCGATTGGCAGTAACTCCACCACCTGCAGGGAATATCTTTAAGGTGTCATTATCAATTTCATCAGCCATTATTTCATTAATATGCCTTGTGATATTAAAAGTATAATTTTTGTCACTTGAATTGTACTCACCACCCATTTTACCTTCAAAAAAATCAGGTAAAAATTCATATTCATTTACTGTATTTTTCCTAGTTAGGAATAAATTACTGGATGGGCTGAAATTATCAAAACTGTAATTTTCACAAGGAAAAATAATTTCTGCTTTGTTAATAATTACCTGTTCATTAAGTAAATCATTAAGTCCGGGGATAGTGATTATTCCATTTACCCCACCAAGTGCTTGGAGATAAAATTGATTTTGTCCTGTTTCAGTTTGCGTAGTAGCCTCATTTATAATAGTACCAGAGTAATCATGATTTACACTATGAAAGTAAGCACAATTAGCATTTATATTAAAGTCAAAATCAAGTGTATCGTGGTCTGCACTTGTTCCAGAAGTATCTCTGTAAAAAAGCCTAATTCTAGTATAACTATTTAACATATCTATGTAATACAAACCTCCATTATTACCGGAGTTAGTACTGATTTTGATTCCTTTGAAAAAAGAAATAAATTCTCCATCACCATCATTTCCATCAAGTGTTGAATTCCCTGATTCGTTCATTATGGGTAAGGCAAAATTACTAATGTCTAAAGGAATTCTAAGTATAGCTTCATCTACCAATTCACCAGAAAAAGTACCTGGCATAAGCGGGTTGGTCTTTATAGAAATACCAGAAGAAAGTTCATCTGAATTATTACTAATACTGCTATTGGAGTAATAATTAGAATCTTTGTAAATATCTTCAGAAAGTTGAGTTACAGAAAATACCTGCTCATTGATGTCTCCGTAAAAGCCGTTAACAGTCAAATAAAGAATTACGGAATCCACTACTAGGCTATCAATTGATCCACCTGTTGGTATAAAGTTATAAGATTGCTCAAGCCTTATTTGGGTATATATAGATGAATTAACTTCTCCAAAAACAGGGTCAATGGAATTTCCCAAAGGGCTTGATCCATTGAGCTCATCTGTTCTAATGCTATCAGCAAAAATGGTAACAGTATTTAAGCTAAGAGTATCTGAATAGTTAGATAGAGATTGACTTTCGGGCGAAATTTCTAAACCAAATTCATTGTTTTTTTTACAAGAGCTTAAAGCCCAAGGGACAATAAATGAAAAGGATAAAATAAAAAAAAGGTTGGTGGAGCTTACTTTAAAAAAGTTAAGCAAGCACTCCATTTTCACTAAGAACTTTCTCATAAAAATCTTGATGTACTTCTATTGTTTGTTCTTCACTGTGAAAGTCAAGCACTGGTTTGTCTGAAGAGGTAATTAATTGTGATAAATTATCTGCTACATTTTCTGTACAAATACCAACAGCATCACTCCAATTAATTCCTATTTCGTGCAATTTATTTAAATCAACAACCCCATCAATATTTAATTCTTCAGTAGGAATATCATCAAATGCAAGCTTATTTATAAAATCTTTTGGGAACTTGATGTTAAATTCATCTTTATATAAACTGTAAATAAGTTTTGCATCTGAAAAATGAGGGTCATTGTTATAAACAGTTTTGAGATAAACTGGCATTAAAGAAGACATCCATCCATGACAATGAATAATATCAGGCATCCATCCTAGTTTTTTAACTGTTTCTAAAACTCCACGGCAAAAGAACATTGCTCTTTCATCGTTATCTTTAAATAATTTACCGTCATCTCCTTTGAAAACAAACTTTCTTTTGAAATATTCTTCATTATCGATAAAGTAAACTTGAATTCTTATCTGAGGGATAGAAGCGACTTTAATAATTAATGGGTGATCATAATCATTAACAATTAAATTCATTCCTGAAAGTCTGATAACCTCATGTAATTGGTGTCTCCTTTCATTAATCACCCCAAATCTTGGCATAAAAATTCTAATCTCTTTATCAGTTTCATGAACTCCCTGAGCAAGGGTTCTAACTAAATTAGATATTTCTGTTTTTATTAAAAATGGGTTAATCTCTTGCGTAACGTAAAGAATTTTGCTTTTTTCCATAACTTCTAATCTCCTGCTTAAATTTAACGAGCTACAAAAATATAAAAAAAAAATAGATAAAACCAACAAATAGGCTAGCTTTATCGCTGTAAATTAGTAATGAAGGTAATAAAGCAATTAAATTCTCTTCAAGAAGAATTATCAACTCTCGGCCATAAACAAATTGGTTACGTCCCCACAATGGGAGCTCTTCATAATGGCCATCTTTCATTGATTGATTATGCTCAAAAAAAATCTGATTATGTGGTGGTTTCTATTTTTGTAAATCCCACACAATTTAATAATAAGTATGACCTACAACAATACCCAATTAACTTAGAAAATGATATTTTAATTTTAAAAGACAAAAAGGTTGATATGGTTTTCTGTCCAGATTATAACGATTTGTATGCATCAGAAAGCCGTATAAAAGTTGACTTAAAAGGACTTGATAAAGTATTAGAAGGTGAAAGACGCCTTGGACATTTTGAAGGTGTTATTAGAGTTTTAAATTTATTTTTTAGGTTAATTCACCCAAACTTTGCATTTTTTGGTGAAAAAGATTATCAGCAGTTCTTGATTGTTGATCAGCTTACAAAACAGCATTTCCCTAATATTAAAATAATTCCATGCCCAACTCAAAGAGAAGCCAACGGATTGGCCATGAGTTCTAGAAATATCAGGCTTAGTCCTTTAGAACAAAAAGTCGCTGCAAAAATTTACTCAACTTTACTTTATTGTAAGCAACATTTTGATAAGTCAAACATAAGAGAATTAGAAGCTTCTTGTTTTAAAATGATTTCAGAATTTTCTGATCCAGAGTATTTTGAAATTAGAAATGCCAATGATTTATCTAAAGTATCAATTAATTCAAATAGCTCGAGAGCATTTGTTGCTACAAAATTGTCTGATGTACGCTTAATTGATAATATTGCAATCAACTAAAATCATTGTAGATTGAAAAAAAGCATAATCAAAGGATTTAAAATAATTCTACCACTTCTAATTGGGGTCTATTTAACTTGGTATTTTGTATCGAATGCGATAACTGCTGAAAAAAGATCTTTTTACATTACTTCTTCTCTTTCAGAAACTACGGCCTTAGAATATTATCAGTATAATAATTCTACTTTTCAAAATAACATTAGTTTTATTGAAGATTCTACTTTTAAAGCCACCTTTTCATTTTACAAAAGCATTACTCTTGAAGATTTTAAAAATGAAAATATAGGTGATGAAAAATTGGTTAGAGAGATATTTTTATTAAGTGAGAGCACACTATCAAAACCTATTTTAACCTCCAATGGATATAAGCTAATTTATTTGAGCAATATTCAACCTGAAATTACAAAGGAGGATTTTATTGCATCTTTTAGCAATGTTAACTATTTCTGGATAATTCTAGCTCTTTTTATTGCTTTATTAAGTCACATGAGTAGGGCATACCGTTGGAAATACTTATTAGAACCCCTTGATATTAAACCTAAGCTAAGCTTAATGTACCATAGTGTAATGATTGGTTACATCATTAATTTAACGATACCCAGATCTGGTGAAGTGGCAAGAGCAGCCTACTTTAGTAAATATCAAAATTCTTCATCGGAAAAAGTTTTTGGTACCATAGTAGTTGAAAGAGTGATTGATTTATTAATGTTTGGATTGGTTTTTTTAATTACCATTTTTTTACAAACAGATCAAGATCGTTTTACTCAAATAAGACAAGCAGAATCTAGTGGATTACCTAGTTGGGTATTGCCGTTGATTACAGCTGGGGGATTAATTTTATTTGTTACAATTATTGGGATTAAAAGACTCAGGGAAAAGGCAATTAAGTTTATTAAAGGAGTTCTCGAAGGCTGTCTTACTATTTTGAAGTTAAAGAACAAACGGGCTTTTATTTTACATACCTTATTTATATGGGTTGCATATATACTAATGTTATTTATCACCGCATTATCAATTCCTCAGATGCAATCTATTGATGTAAGTGCCTTGTTTGCATGTTTTATTGCCGGAACCATAGCAATAGGCGCAACTCCCGGAGGAATAGGTCTTTATCCAATAATGGTAGCCTCTGTGTTGATTCAGCTGTATGGTTATCAACAAGAATCAGCAAATGCCTTTGGAATCATTATGTGGACCACCCAAACATTATTTATGATTATTCTTGGGCTAATTTCTTTAGTGGCAATAAAAAAAGAAAGTTGAAATTAAATTTTTAGTCCCAATTCTTTAATTTGATCATCATCCAATTTTGAAGGAGCATCAATCATGGTATCTCTTCCACTATTGTTTTTTGGGAAAGCAATAAAATCCCTTATGTTATCTTGATTGCCCATGAGTGCACATAGTCGATCAAATCCAAAAGCAATTCCCCCGTGGGGAGGAGCTCCGTATTCAAAGGCATTTAATAAAAATCCAAATTGAGACTCTGCTTCTTCTTTGGTGAACCCAAGGCAAGTAAATACTTTTTGTTGAAGTGCTCTGTCATGAATTCTAATAGACCCACCTCCAACTTCTACTCCATTAATCGCCAAATCATAGGCATTTGCTCTTACTTTTTCAGGTTTGGTAGCTAGTAATTCTGCATCCTCGGTTTTTGGAGAGGTGAAAGGATGATGCATGGCATGTAAATTTCCGGTTTCCTCATCTTTTTCTAAAAGAGGGAAATCTACCACCCAAACTGGCTGATAATCGTTATCTTTATAAAGCTCTAAGTCTTTACCTAATTTCAATCTAAGCTCGTTCATTTGTTTTTGAGTGGTGATGGTATCTCCACTTAGTATTAAAATAAGATCGCCTTTTTCAGCATTACATTTTTCAGCCCATTTCGCTAAGGCATTCTGATTGAAAAATTTATCTACAGATGACTTAAATGTTCCGTCATCATGACATTTAACATAAATCAATCCATTGGCTCCTATTTGAGGTCTTTTAACCCAATTGGTTAATTCATCAATTTGCTTTCTTGAATATCCAGCAGCTGCTTTAAGACAAATTCCAATTACAGTTTCTGAATCGTTAAAAACTTTAAATTCAAACCCTTTGGTTAGCTCTTTGATATAATTTAATTCCATTCCAAATCTCATATCTGGTTTATCAGAACCAAATCGAATCATGGCATCAGCGTAAGTGATTTTAGGAAAAGCACTATCAAATAAGATGTTTTTTTCTTTTTCAAATAAATGTTTAATTAAGCCTTCAAAGGTTTCTATAACATCTTGTTGAGTTACAAATGCCATCTCACAGTCTATCTGGGTAAATTCAGGTTGTCTGTCTGCCCTTAAGTCTTCGTCTCTGAAGCATTTTACAATTTGAAAGTAGCGGTCATATCCGCTTACCATTAATAATTGCTTGAAGGTTTGAGGTGATTGTGGTAAGGCATAGAATTCTGTCTGATTCATTCTGCTGGGAACAACAAAATCTCTAGCTCCCTCTGGTGTAGATTTTATTAAATACGGAGTTTCTATTTCTAAAAAATTTATTTCTGACAAATATTTCCTAGTTTCCAAACCCATTCTGTGCCTAAGCATTAAATTTCTTTGTAATGGACCTCTTCTCAAATCTAAGAATCGATAATTCATTCTCAACTCTTCTCCACCATCAGAATTTTCTTCAATAGTAAAAGGTGGAGTTTTAGCCTCTTTAATAATTTCAAGTTTGGAGACAAATATTTCAATATCACCAGTAGGAATATTTTTATTTTTATTGCTTCTTTCTTTTACAATACCATCAATACTAATAACCCACTCTCTTCCTAAAGTTCTTGCTTTGATGCATAACTCCTTATTTTCTGATTCATTGAAAGTAAGTTGTGTAATGCCATATCGATCTCTTAAGTCGATAAAAGTCATACCGCCTAAGTCTCTAGATTTCTGAACCCATCCACAAAGCTTGATTTTTTTATCAACATTATTGATGGTTAATTCGCCATTATTATGTGTTCTATACATCTTGTAATTTTCAGGGGCAAAAATATAATTTTTTTAACCAAATCAACTTTTACAATTGTTAGTAATTAAATAAGTTGTTAATAGCTGAGATTTTTCAGATTGTAATTGACTGTTAAATGACCTAAATTTAAAGAGAAACCTTAAAACTTTGTGCCATGATTGAACATAGCCATTATCACTGTCCAAGTTGTCAAAAGTCTTTAACAAAAGAAAAGAAAGTAATTTTAAATTTCAGAAAATCACCTTCAGATACACTAAGCGATATATTTTTAGATCCTGAACCTGGGAATTATAAATTTTTTACAATACCTAATACTAATTTTAATTTGGGAGATCAGGTGGTATTCTATTGTCCAAAATGTCAAATAGATCTCACAAGTAAAAGAGACACTCAATTTGCAGAATTGAAAATGAAAGTAAATGATTTTATTTATTTTGAAGCTTTATTTTCTACAGTTTATGGTGATAAACGTACATATATTATTACTGAAGATGATATTGATGTATACGGCGATGCAAATTATGAGCAGATGCCATTCCCTGATCTTTCAATTGGAGAGGTCCCTTATTGATTTATTCCAGCTCAATTAATGCTTTTTCAACATCCTTATCTTTAAAGGAGTTTAAAATATATCTGGCTTGATCATCGTAATAGTAACTACATAGTTCTAGCATGAGACTCCATCTCAAATCCTTTGTCACTTGATCATCTAACTCTTTTAGATCTATTTTATTTTCGATGAAATAGAGTTTAAAAATTGATTTTTGAACTTCAAAATCCTCGTAAAAATCTTTTAATTTTTCAAAAGGCTTAGCTGGATTTTTTTCGTAAAAATCAAAACAAAAATCTCTCCAATTTCTAGTGAAACTTATTTTACTAACAATTTGCAAGTACTCAAGAGTATCAATTGAGGAAAAAATATCAGGCAATATCCCTCCTTCACTGAATTTTTTGTCTTTGAGGGTATCGTTATAAGTTAATTCTCCATTTTCTAATCTTTCAATAATGTCATTATCATAATCTATACTATCTCCGTATGGCTTTTGAATGCATTTCCCTAGAGGAGTATAGTATCTAGAAGTTGTTATTCTAAGTTCGGAAGAATCGGGAAGAAGGACAGGTTGTTGAACTAAACCTTTACCAAAAGTTCTTCGACCAATTATTAGCCCTCTTTTATGGTCTTGAATAGCACCACTAACAATTTCACTTGCAGATGCAGTTCCACTATTTACAAGTATAACTAATTCACCTTTTTCAAATAATCCTTTATTAGTTGCATAAAAAGTTCTTTTAGATGAATGAGCACCATTAGTGTAAACAATCAGTTTACTTTTTTCTAAAAATTCATCTGCAACATTTATTGCTTGGTGGAGGTATCCTCCTCCGTTAAATCTAAGATCTAAAATAAGTTTTTGCATGCCATTTTCTATAAGAGTAGACAGGGCATTTTTAAATTCAATATCTGTTGAATTGGAGAAAGTACTTAATTTGATATAACCAATATCATTTTTAATCATGCTTGCAGCTGCAATTGATTTGAGAGGAATTAAACCTCTTTGTAAAACTTTATTTATCGTAGTTTTATTTGGTTTAAAAATGCTTAAGGATACTTTACTACCTACCTCTCCTTTTAGTTTTTTTAATACCATCTGATTGGTAAGCCCTATACCAGCTACATTCTGATTGTCAATTTTAATAATTCGATCTCTTTTTTGTAACCCTGAAATATATGATGGACCACCATTTATTACATCGACAACAGTTAAGGTGTCTCTCAAAATCATGAATCTTATTCCAATTCCTCCAAAGTGACCCACAAGAGATTCATTGACACTTACTCTTTTGGTTGAAGGTATATAAGTAGAATGTGGATCTAGCTCTTTTAATAAATTAGTAATGGATTTTTGTGTTAATTCATTTCTGTCAATAGAATCAACATAGTTTTCCATCAAATGATCCAATAGAAACTCAATGTTTTGCCAATTACTATTACTAGAATTTTCTTTATTACCATTGCTGTAGAAACCGATCCAATATGTTGCTGAAGAAAAAACTCCTATAAATAAAACACATAGAAGAAGTAGTTTGTTATTTTTCAATTTATAATGGATTTATTTGTTGGATTTCTACTCCAGCCTTTTCTAAAAATTTAAGTCCCGAAATATCTTTGTATTTTTTTATGTAAACCAATCTTTTTATACCAGATTGGTGAATAAGTTTTGCACATTCTTTACAAGGTGAAAGGGTAAGATATAGTACTGCATCTTTACAACTGTTGGTGCTTTTAGCAACTTTTAATATCGCATTGGCTTCGGCATGTAAAACATACCATTTAGTATATCCATCTTCATCTTCGCAAGGGTTGTCAAATCCAGATGGGGTACCATTAAATCCATCAGAAATTATCATGCCATCCTTTACAATAAGTGCTCCAACTTTTTTTCTTTCGCACTGAGACAATTCGCCCCATTCAATAGCCATTTTTAAATAGGCACGATCGTATTTTATTTGCTTTTCTATAGCGATAATATTAACTATTGAATTAGTACCGAAGGTGGGAATCGAACCCACACGCCCGAGGGCACACGAGTTTGAGTCGTGCGCGTCTACCAGTTCCGCCACTTCGGCAGCAGTTTGCGAATTTAATTGCTATTTTTTATCTACCAAAATTATTTTCTATTATACTTAACATTGATATATTAAAATCTTATTTATTACTTTTATTAGTTCTGATTGACTGAAAGTGAAAAGATTTAAAATTATATTCATTTGTATATTTCTTCCAAGTTTTCTAGTGTTCTCACAGTCTAAGATGGCATTAATGAAGGAGTTAACAGAGCAGGATGGGATATTTTATTTTAAAGGAGAAAAATTTACTGGAACTGCATTTAAAAAAAATGAAAAGGGGAAGTTCATCACTGAAGAACCATTTAAAAAAGGGATTTTACATGGCAAAAGGGTTAATTACAACACCAAAGGCCTACCAATTGCAAGAGAAAAGTTTAAAAATGGCAAAGGAATTTATCTCACCTACCATTCCAACAATAGAATTAAAAGTAAAGGATTAATTAATAAATCTATTAAATATGGGGAGTGGCTGTATTACAATAGAAAAGGAATGATCAAAGCAAAAGAGCGGTGGAGTGATGACATTCCAAATCAATTAGAATGGGAAAAGTTTTACAATAAAAAAGGTATCATAGAAAGTGAGATGTACTACAAGTCTGGGATACTCCATCGTGAAATTTATTATGATGAAAATGGGAAAGTTTTTAAAAGCAATAAAAATTGATAAATAAATAATAAATTCAATTACATTTGCAACCCAAATGGGACATCGAGTCAAAATATTATCTTGTTCATCCACTGAAAAACTATCCAAAGCTATTGCAAAAAGCTACGGCCAAAGTTTGGCCAAAGTTGAAAAACAAAAATTTAGCGACGGTGAATTTGGTATTTCAATCAAGGAAACAGTTAGAGGTTGTGATGTTTTTATTATACAAAGTACTATTCCACCCCAAGAAAATTTAATGGAAATGCTTTTAATGATTGACGCAGCTAAAAGAGCTTCAGCTCACAAAATTGTAGCTGTACTTCCCTATTTTGGTTGGGCAAGACAAGACAGAAAAGATCAGCCTAGAGTAGCTATTGGAGCTAAATTAGTTGCCAATATGTTAGTATCAGCCGGAGTAGATAGGGTAATGACAATGGATTTACATGCAGATCAAATTCAAGGTTTTTTTGAAGTCCCAGTAGATCATCTTTTTGCATCAACTTTATTTGCCCCATACCTAAAATCAAAGAATTTAAGTAATCTTGTAATTGCTGCTCCAGATGCAGGAGGTTCAAAAAGAGCCAATGCCTATGCTAAATTTTTAAATGTTGATTTGGCACTTTGTTACAAGCAAAGAAAAAAGGCAAATGAGATTGAAGATATGACTATAATAGGAGATGTTAAGGGTAAAGATGTAGTTATTATTGATGACATGATAGATACTGCAGGTACACTTACAAAATCTGCTAAGTTATTTATTGAAAATGGAGCTAATTCTGTTTCTGCTTGTTGTACTCACGCCATACTTTCAGGTCCCGCACATGAAAGAATTGAAAATAGTGTGTTGGAAGAATTAGTAGTAACAAATACCATTCAAGCCAAAAAAGAGAATTCAAAAATCAAAATTTTAGATGTTTCAGATTTATTTGCAGAAGTAATGACGCAGCATATAAAGTATAAATCAATAAGCAAACACTTTTTGTTTGCCAATTAACAATAAAAAAAACAAACATGAAAACAGTATCGTTGAGCGGTTCTCCAAGGGAGAACGTAGGGAAAAAAGGTGCTGCTAGCCTAAGAACAGAGGAAAGAGTTCCTGCTGTAATTTATGGCGGCAAAAAACAAATCCATTTTTCTATTACAGTAAATGAAGCAAAAAAACTTGTCTTTACTCCAAATGTCTATTTGGTAGAGATTGAAGTAAGCGGTAAATCTTATAAAGTTATATTACAGGAAGTTCAATCTCACCCAGTAACTGATAGAGTTTTACACTTGGACTTCTTAGAAATATCGGATGAAAAACAATTTAAAATTAAACTTCCAGTAAGATTAATTGGCTTTTCAAGAGGTGTAAGAAATGGTGGAACTTTAAGACAAAATTTTAGAAAACTAAAAGTAATGGGATTGGCTAAAGATATGCCTGAAGCTATCGAAATTGATATTTCACCAATTAAAATTGGAGATAAAAGAAGAGTTTCGGATCTAGCATTTAATGGACTTAAATTTCTTGACCCATCAAATGCTGTAGTTGTAGGTGTTCAAACTGCAAGAGCTGCAATTGAAGAAGAAGAGGAAGAAGAAGTTGAAGCTGTTGAGGGTGAAGAGGGATCAACTGCTGAAGGAGCTGAAGGAGCCCAAGAAGCTGCTAAGGAAAGCGAATAAATTACTTTTCCCATGATGAAATTTCTCATTGTTGGTTTAGGTAATCCTGGTTTAAAATACACAAACACCAGACATAATATAGGATTTAAGGCATTGGATTATGTTGCAAAACATTCCGATGTCTTTTTTATATCTCAGAGGTATGGAGAAATGTGTTCATTTAAATACAAGGGCAGGTCTGTTTTTTTATTAAAACCAAACACTTTCATGAATTTGAGTGGAAACGCTTTAGATTATTGGATGAAAAAAGAAAAAATCTCTACTACCAATATATTGGTAGTAACTGATGACATTAATCTTTCTTTAGGTTCAGTGAGGATGAAAAAAAAAGGTTCTGACGGAGGACACAATGGTTTAAAAAATATTCAAGATACCATTTCTACTAATGCATATCCTAGACTAAGAATTGGAGTCGGAAATGAGTTTTCCAAAGGTAAACAGGTAGATCATGTTCTTGGAAAATGGTCAAAAGAAGAGATAATAAATATTGAAACAAAAATGACTACAATAAATCAAATGATTTTAAGTTTCTGTTTTGCTGGTATTGATAATACTATGAATATTTTCAATAACAAATAATTATATTAGCTGAGGTTCATTTTAAATTTTTGTTTAATTTATCCTAGATTTGTTTAAATCATTAAAAATAAAAAATCATGAAAAAAACAATTAAAATAATTGGGCTAATATTTGTATTAGCTATCACTTCAAATTCAGTAAAATCTCAAAGTGTATTTGTAAATGATCAAGACATCAATAAATTAGATATTGAGTATTGTGAGCTTAGAGTAGGTCAACCAATTAATCCACTAAAAGTCAAAATATTTGTTGATTATGGGCAGAAATTTTCTATTAAAAGACAAAATATAATGACTCCTGATAAAAAAATTGTAAAATTTAATAGTGCAATGCATGCATTAAACTTTATGAATAAAAATGGATGGAATTATGTAGAACAAGTTGCTGTCCAACAGGGGGAAAATACTAGCTATAAATATTTAATGAGAAAAAAATAGTAGTTTAAAATAAACCATGTAGTTCAGCATCAATGCTGGATATAATCTTCCCTAGATCTTCCTGGTTGTCGTTGTATGAATTCTCATCAACATCGATAATCAGGATTTTACCTTTATCATATGTA
>MDTB01038464.1_pt1 | contig 13942 bp, 13 predicted proteins | sample 811161 | NCBI WGS metagenome assembly MDTB01 (sample SAMN05326650, study PRJNA326480) | marine metagenome | isolation source: seawater | place: Mediterranean Sea | collected 2009
AGCACACCGGACGGGTTCGGTATTGATCCCGCAGCGCTGACCGATTACCTCAGCCGGATTTCCAGCATCAATGATGCGGGCGAGCTGATCAACACACTCACTGGCCGCGTCATCCGCTGTCTTTTGCCGGTGCATATCTTCGGGCATATCGGCGCGATCGAAACACTCAGCTCAATTGCCCGGCAGCATAACCTGATGATGGTGGAAGATGCCGCAGAGGCCCTTGGCAGTTTCAGCGGCGGTACCCATGCCGGCCTGCATGGCGATGCCGGTATCATCAGCTTTAATGGCAACAAACTGATCACCACCGGCGGGGGCGGATGCCTGATTACCAATGATGCCAGTCTGGCTGAAACAGCACGTCACCTTTCGACAACCGCCAAAAAACCCCATGCGTTTGATTACTTTCATGACCAGCTCGGCTTCAATTACCGGATGAACAATCTCAACGCCGCGCTCGGGGTGGCGCAGATGGGCAGGCTGGATGGATTGCTGAAAGAAAAGATCAGCCTGCTTGATGCCTACCGTCAGGCTTTCAGCGGTATTGACGGGGCCAGCATCTATGTTCATGGCGGGGATGAGGTTTCAAACTACTGGCTCCAGGCCCTGGTGCTGGATAAGGCGGATTATGATTACCGTGATACCATCATTACCGCGGCGCATGAAAACGGGCTGCTGATGCGGCCAATATGGCGGCTGCTTTCACATCTGCCTGCCTTCGCGGACTGCCCCCGCATGGATATGCCTCAGGCCGAGGCCCTGGTCCAGCGCATCATCAACCTGCCAAGCAGCAGCCATCTCGGGAGGCTCCATGCCTGATATCGTGCTTGTTGGTGGCGGCGGCCATGGTGTATCAGCCGTTGAAATCATCAGGGCTGGAGGGCGGTTTACCATCAGGGGGTATATTGATCCTGCCTCGGGCGGGCTGGTGGAACGTCTTGGTGTTGACTGGCTGGGCGGTGATGACTGCCTTGATACCGTTATTGCATCGGGGGCCAGTCTGGCCCTGACCATCGGGCAGATCAAATCCGCCTCTGCCCGTCAGGCGGTGGGGGAAAAACTGCTTCGGGCCGGGGCTGATTTGCCTGTTATCACGGCACTGACGGCAACGCTCAGTGCGTTTTCGTCTGCCGGTGACGGAACCCTGATTTTCCATCATGCGCTGATCAATGCCAGCACCACAATCGGCCGTTTCAATATCATCAACAGCGGGGCTATTGTTGAACACGACAGCAGCACCGGCGATTTCGTTCATATCGCACCCGGGGCCATTGTTCTGGGCCATGCCACCATCGGCAACCGGACCTTTATCGGTGCGGGCGCGATCATCCGTGAAGGGGTCACCATTGGTGACGATTGCATCATCGGGGCGGGTGAAGTGATCAAGAGTGATCTCAAAGACGGCCAGATTACAAATTCCAATTCATGACGATGAGCTCACTATCCATGCCATTAACCACCGTGATTGCTGAAATCGGCGTCAACCATGACGGCGATATTGATCAGGCCATGAAGCTGATTGATTGCGCGGCTTATGCCGGTGCCGATATTGCCAAGTTTCAGAGCTTTTCGGCAGACAGGCTGGTTCACCGCGATGCCCCCAAAGCCCGGTATCAGGAACAGCAGGATCAATCGGGCAGCCAGTACGATATGCTCAAACGCCTTGAGTTGTCGGAGCAGGATCACCGGGACCTGATCGAAAAATGCAGGCAGAGAGGCATTGAATTTCTTTCCACCGGGTTTGATGAAGATACGCTGGCCATGCTGGTCAGTCTGGGCATTAGCCGGATCAAAATCCCCTCAGGTGAGCTGACCAACCTGCCCTATCTGCGTGCTGCGGCCAGTCATGGACTGCCGCTGATTATATCAACAGGCATGGCGACCATGCGTGAAGTTCGTGATGCGGTTGAAGCTGTCCTCAACAGTGGTGCCGAGCGGGAGAAGTTGTGCCTGCTGCATTGCACATCGAACTATCCGGCCGCTGATGATGAACTGAACCTGAGGGCAATGCTCACCCTGGGGGAGGCGTTTTCGGTCCAGGTTGGTTATTCGGATCATTCCGTTGGCATTACCGCCTCCATGGTTGCCGCCAGCATGGGGGCAACGATTATTGAAAAGCACCTGACGCTGGATCGAAACCTGCCGGGGCCTGATCATGCTGCCAGCATCGAGCCGGATGAGATGACCAGCCTGGTCGAATTTATTCGCCGCAAAGACATCATGCTCGGGTCAACGGAAAAAAAGCCATCCGAAGCAGAAATGGAAATTGCCCTTGTGGCCAGAAAATCCATTGTTGCCCGGCGCGCGATCAGGGCCGGTGAACCGTTTGATACCGGCAACCTTACCGTCAAGCGTCCAGGCAATGGCCTGTCCCCGATGCTGTGGGACATGATCATCAACACTGTCGCCCACCGTGACTATCAGCCCGATGAGATGATTGAACGTGAAGGAAACGATGATGAATAAAATCATTATCGTGACAACAACGCGGGCGGATTTCGGGCTGCTGCACCGGCTGGTTGAACGACTGGGGCATGAACCCGGTATCGATGCCCGCCTGCTGGCAACCGGAACCCATCTTTCAGCCGATCATGGCAATACCGTTGATGAGATTACCGCAGCCGGGTTTGAGGTTGCGATCCCTCTGCCTATGGAACTGGAAAGTGATCATCGCGGCGCGTTGACACGATCATCAGCCGGGTTGATGGACCGGATTTCAGCTATTCTTGAGGACCAGCAACCTGATGCCATTATCCTGCTCGGGGATCGTTTTGAAATTCTGCCCATTGCCTATGCAGCCGTCATGCTTGGGGTCAGGATCATCCACCTCCATGGCGGTGAGATTACACTCGGGGCGATTGATAACAAAATCCGTAACGCTGTTTCCAGCCTCGCCGATCTTCACCTTGCAGCAACAAGACAGGCGGCTGACCGGCTGATCGCGGCCGGTGCAGGGCAGGATCAGGTCGCCTGGGTCGGTGCGCCCGGGGTTGAAAACGCCATCAGCCTGAACCCGGCAAGCATGGATGACATCATCGCCACCACAGGCTTCACTTTCTGTCAGCGGAATATCCTTTTTACCTTCCATCCCGAAACCGTTTCCAGCATCAGCACCCATGATCAGATTGACCAGACCCTTTCTGCCCTGTCCCGGTTTCCCGAGGTCGGTAAATTTCTTTCCATGCCAAACGCCGACCCCGGCAACCAGATGATCCGGCAGAGGCTTGCCGCTTTCAGGGACACGAACCCCAATACCTGGCTTTGGGAAAGCCTTGGCCATCATCTCTATCTGTCCATGATGAAGGCTGTTGACGCGGTTATCGGCAATTCTTCAAGCGGTATTATTGAGGCCCCGGCGTTCGGCACCATGACGGTCAATATCGGCGACCGGCAAAAGGGCCGGGAGCAGGCCGGCAGCGTTATCACCTGCCGCCTTGATGCCAATGAAATTGAAGCTGCTATAGCCAAGGCCCTCAGCGGGATGGCGAAACCTGATCTGGATAATCACCCCTATTACAGGGCCGATACCACCGAGCGCATGATGGCGGCCATCAGGGCCATGTTGGCATGATAAAATCGGTTCTGGTCATTTTCCGTGAGATATTGGAATTGCGCCATCAGGTCATGCTGTTGATCCTAATGGCAGTCAATATTTTCGTTGCTGCGTTTGAGGCTTTCAGCCTTTACCTTTTCGTTCCGGTGCTGGATTACATGAATAATCCGGCCGGTTTTGATGTTGAAAAAAGCCTGTTTTTCCCCCTGACCGATTTTGTGCTGTGGTTCGGCCATGACGGGGTTGGGCTGATGAGCATCGTGCTGGCAACCTTTTTCCTGAAAATGGTTATTCTTACCGGAACCTCGCTCTGGAAAAACACGATCATTGCCGATATCCGGCGCGATATTTCCATTCGCATCTTCGCCAGCAGCATTCACCAGCAATACGAAGATTTTGTGAACACCCGGGCTTCCAAAATCATGAACAATTCCACCGCCGGGATATCGCATCTGTCCAACGGCATCATCTTCAGTTCGGTGAATATCCTCATCGAGGTGTTCATGATTGCATCAATACTGATCATGCTGATCTGGAACACGTCAATCTTGACGCTGATTGTCCCGCTGGGGGTCGGTCTGGTGGGCATGACCATGATTGCCCTGCTCAGGCGCTGGGCCGCAAGGATTGGCCAAATCCGGCAGGCTGGCGAATCTGGCCGGATGCGCGTTCTCAAGGAAACCTACAGCAGCCTGCTTGAGGTCAAAACCTATCGTTCGGAAAGTTTCTTTAAAAGGCTGCTCCGATCAGAGGAAAGCAAAATCCGGGTTGCAAGCATCGGTGTGCAGACCATGAGCGAAGTGCCGAAATACACCCTTGAATTTCTTGGTGTGCTGGCGATTTTCGGTTTCTTTATCTTCAGCATCTGGCAGAACGCAGCCGATGAAATGCTTCAGCTGAACGGGCTTTATGCCATCGCCATCATCAAGCTGATCCCGTCACTCAACCGTATTGTCATCTTTTTCAACAGCATGAAAATGGCCCTCCCCGCCTTTGAGGACATGATGGAAGTCTTCATGAAATCCAGTGCTGTTCCCGGCCAGCATAGAGCTGCATCATCCCCGGGTGAGGCGTTGAACAGCATTGAAATCAGAAAGCTCAATTTCTCGTACAGGACCAAGGGTGAGCGGCTGTTCAGTGATCTGAATATTCGATTTGATGCCGGGAAAATCACCGGCATTCTGGGCCAGAGCGGGGCCGGTAAAACAACGCTGATCAACATCATCACCGGCGTTCTGGATATTCAGGATGGCCAGTTTTTACTCAATGGCAAAGAGACCGGCGAATACCGTTCCCTGATTGCTGATCATCTGGGCTATGTCGCGCAATCCACCACCATATTCAATTCGAGTGTCATGGAAAATGTTGCTTTCGATCAGCCGTTGGAATCGATAGACCGGCAGAGGGTTGAGGCCGCGACCAAATCAGCTGAGGCATGGGATTTTGTCCAAAGACTCCCCCAAGGTGTTGAAACCGTCCTGAGTGATGATGGTCAGGATATTTCCGGCGGCCAGCGTCAGCGTATCGCCCTGGCACGCGCTATCTATCGCAATTCATCGGTCATCATTCTGGATGAAGCGACCAACGCGCTGGATCAGGAAACCGAAGCGCGCTTTCTGGAAACACTGGTCAAACTGGCCGAAAGCAGAATTGTCATTATTGTCAGCCATAGCAAGGATGTCATGAAAGTCTGCGATAAGATTATCACGTTGAAAGGTCCCAAAGCATGATCAGTGCGCCACGTATTCTGCTGGTCGGGGCCGGGCAGCTTGGCTCCCGCCATCTTCAGGGGCTGGTCAAGATTACGGCGGATTGCAGGATTGATATCCTTGACCCATCCACCGCCGCGCTTGCGCTTTCCCGGACCCGCGCTGATGAGATCAAGGGGGCCGAACGCCATCAGCTCCGCTTCCTTGAGGATGCATCTGATCTGAACGATGATTATGACCTTGGCATCAATGCCACCACCAGCCGGTATCGCGCCGATAGCATTAAGACAACCGGCCCGCTGGCAGCAAACTGGATTATTGAAAAGGTTCTATCCCAAAACCTGCAACAGATGGAGACAATCGAACACGCTGTTGAAGGCGCGGACAACACCTGGGTAAACCTGATGATGAGGGAGCTGGGCTGGTTGCAGGAATTGTACCATGCGCTCGAAAGGGAAACCATCACTGGCTTTGAGACGAGCGGCAAGGACTGGTCGCTTGCCTGCAATGCCATCCACCATATTGATCTTCTCGCCTGGCTGTCACGGTCACAGATCACCCGGGTGATAACCGATCAGCTCCACGATGAATGGAAACCCAGCAAAAGGGACGGTAATTTTGATCTGCTCGGCACCCTCAAGGTGGACTATGACAACGGGCTGGAAGCCACATTTTCCAGCCTTGAGGATGGCCCTGACCGGATCAGCCAGCTCACCACCAATGGCAAAAACTGGGTGATTGATGAAATCACAGCTCAGGTGCGGTGCAATGATGAAACCGTTTTTTCCGGGGTTTTTGATCGTCAAAGTGACCTCACAACCACCCTGGCCGAGCGCGTTCTTTCGAAACTGCCGCTTAATCTGCCGCGACTGGAATTTGCCGCTGCAACACACCGGATTTTCATAGCCGCCATGCTGAATTACTGGCAGAAGACCATGGCCAGAAATGATCAACACGTTCCCATTACCTAGAGCATTTTCATGACATCTTTTGCGATCATCGGGGCCGGATACATGGCCCGTGAACACATCAAGGCCCTGATGCAGATCAAGGGCGTGACCATCGCGGGGATCATGGGGCGCACACCTGAAAAAACAGCTGCTGTCGCCGAAGAATTCAGCATACCCGCCATCGCCACAACGATCAGCGAGCTGCATGATAAAACCGCCGCCGATGGCCTGATTATCTGCGCCAGCGAACTGGCGGCACCGGCGCTGATCAATGATGCGCTGGATTATCCCTGGGCTATTCTGGCTGAAAAACCGGTCGGGCTTTTTGCCCGTGACGCAATGGCACTGGCTGAGAAAATCGGCACTCATAAGCGGTCATTTTACATCGCCATGAACCGGCGGCATTACAGCAGCACGGTCAATGCACTGGAAATACTGGGCCAGGATGACCAGCCCCGTGTCATCGAGGTGCATGATCAGGAAAACATCATTGCCGCCATTACCGCAGGAGTCCCCCTGGAGGTTGTATCGCGCTGGATGGTCGCCAACAGCATTCACCTGATTGATTACCTGACCCTGTTTGGCCGGGGCCAGATTGACCGGGTTGAAATCATCCGTGAACTGGACCTGGCGCATCCTTTCTTCACGCACAAGGCGGTGCATTTCGACAGTGGCGATATCGGTATCTATACCGCGCTCTGGAATGCGCCCGGCCCCTGGTCGGTGCGGGTGACCACCCAGTCACGCATGCTGGAAATGAGGCCGCTGGAACAGCTCGAAGAACAGTTGTTTCCATCTAAAGCAAGGCAGCCGGTCCCCCTTTCCGGGGATGACAGTATTTGCAAACCGGGGCTGTTGCGTCAGGCCAGTCAACTGGTGGATGCCATCAGCGGAAACCCCCATCAACTGCCTGATATGACAGCCTACCTGAAAACACATCATCTGGTCGAAATGCTTTACCCCCAGAGTCTTGAGGTTTGAAATGAAGACGTATTCCAACGCAGATGACATCATCATCACGACTGAATATTCAATCGCTGATGCGATTGAGCGGCTCAACGTCACCGGCAGGATGTTTCTGATTATCGCTGATGAAAACAGAACGCTGATGGGCAATCTGACCGATGGTGACCTGCGCAAGGGCATGCTGAAAGTACGGGACCTCAATGTCAGCGTCTCAGCGATCATGAACACCAGCCCGATTACCGTCCCCCCCGAAGTCAACCATGATCACATTGCCCAGATTTTTGCCAATGGCCAGATCAAGGCCCTGCCTGTTGTTGATGACAACGGCATTGTCCTGGGCTGCTTTTTTGAAAATGATTTCAGGGAACATCTGTTCGCCGCCAGCGATATCATGATCATGGCGGGCGGTTTTGGAATGCGGATGGGTGACCTGACCCGGGATATCCCGAAACCGATGCTGCCCGTTGATGGCAAACCCATGCTTGAGCATATCATTGGCATGGCGGCCAGCCAGGGGTTCCGGCGATGCTATATTTCGGTGCATTACCTGGCTGAACAGATCATGGACCATTTCGGTGATGGCCGGGATTTCGGGATTGATATCGAATACATCAGGGAGGACAAGCCACTGGGGACCGGGGGCAGCATCAAGCGGCTTCCCCCCGGGGATACACCGGTGGTGGTCACCAACGCGGATATCATCTCAAAGGTCAATTACAAGTCCATGATCCATTACCATGTCCTGACCAAGGCCATGGCAACGATAGCCACGCATGAACACAGCATACAAAACCCGTTCGGGGTGATTGAGGCTGACGGTATCCGCATCAAGTCGCTGAAAGAGAAACCGGTCTGGCGAACCAATGTCAACGCCGGGGTATATGTCGTTGACCGGGCGGTGCAGGACTTTATCAACACTGATGAAAACATTGATATTACTGTTCTGTTTCAACGCCTTATAGAATCTGACCAGCATATAGTCATGTTCCCTATTTTTGAGAAATTATTTGAAATAGGAACAGCGGAAAAGTACAATGAATTTCTTTCCGGTAATGAATTCAATTCATGAATTGAAGTGTTTCAATGAACCCTGTTGATAATCTGAAATGGTGTTCCGGCTGTGTTGCAATGTCGACACGGCCCCGCATCGCCTTTGACGAAAATGGCCTTTGCAACGCATGCCGCTGGGCTGAAAAAAAGAAAACCCTCGATTGGGAAAGCCGCGTGGATATCCTGAAAGGCATCCTCAGCGAGCAGAAAAAGAAAGGCAAAACCTTTGATTGCCTTGTTCCGGTCAGTGGCGGCAAGGATGGGTCCTACGTTTCCTACCAGCTCAAGCATGTATATGGAATGAACCCGCTTTGCGTCACGATCCAGCCAGCCCTGCCCATCGATCTGGGCATCAAAAACCTGCATCAGTTCATTGGTTCCGGTTACGATCATGTCATGATTTCACCCAGTGCAACCGGGATGCAAAAGCTCAACAGGTTTGGTTTTATCGAACTGGGCTTCCCCTATTACGGCTGGCTGATTTCCATCCACAGCGCGGTTATCCGGGTGGCCAGGCAATACAATATCGACCTGATTTTCTATGGCGAGGATGGCGAGGTTGAATACGGCGGCACCTCAAAGACAGAGGACAGCCCCTTTTATGATATCAACTACCAGAAACAGATCTACCTCGAAGGCGGGTATGAGGCGAGCATCCAGAATGCAGGCCTGACCCCGAATGAGCGCTTTTTCTTTGAATACCCTGAACAGGATGAACAGCTTGATCAGATCCGCCTGACGCACTGGTCGTATTTTGAAAACTGGGACCCTTACCGGAATTACATCATCGCAAAAGAACATTGCGGGCTGACCGAGGCTGATAGCACAAACAGTGGCACCTTCACCAATTTCGCCCAGAATGACCAGTTTCTATACCCGCTGCATTCCTACATGATGTACCTCAAGTTCGGGTTTGGGCGGGCCAATCAGGATGCCTCTATTGAGGTCCGCCGCGGGGCCATGTCCCGTGATCAGGCGATCAACCTGGTTCGGCTTTATGACGGCATGTTCCCGTCTGAATATCTGGACATGTACCTCGATTACTATCAGATGAGCGAAGATGAATTTATGGCTGTCATCGATCGTTGGGCAAACAAGGATATTCTCGAAAAAAGAGACGGTTTCTGGAAGCCGAAGTTCAGCATATCGTGACCGACACGACCACCATCATTGACACCCGATCAGCGAATATCGTTTCGGTCTGGAATGCCCTGTCGTCTATTGGCATTGATGCCGTGATCACCAACGATCACGCTGAAATCGCCAACAGCGCCCGCATCATCCTGCCGGGTGTTGGTGCCTTTGATACCTGCGTTCAGGCGCTTGAAGATGCTGATCTTGCCGGGCTTATCAGCGACTGTGTTCTGGGCAGGGGTATTCCGCTGCTGGGAATTTGTGTCGGAATGCAGGTGCTGTTTGAGGGCAGTGAGGAAGGATCAGGCAACGGCCTCGGGTTTCTGCCGGGTCATTGCAAACGCCTCAGGCCTGACCCTGTGGCCATGAAGAAAGTTCCCCATAACGGTTTTGCCGAGGTTCGAATAGCCGATACCAATCCGCTCAAGGCCGGGTTGAGGGATAAGGAATATTTCTATTTTAATCATTCCTACGGGATTTTTGATGCCACTGACGGCATGAAGCCGGACTGGGTCAGCCACACGGATGAGGTCATCGCATCCTTTCAATACAACACTATTTTCGGCATGCAGTATCATCCTGAAAAGAGCCAGCTGGCCGGCCTCAAGGTGCTGTCCAATTTCGTGGCTTTCTCCAGGGGGGAGAGCCAATGAAAAGGCTGATCTTTGCGCTCCTCTATGAAGATGGCCAATTCATCCAGAGCCGCAATTTCAACCGCCAGCGTGTCGGCACCATTGACTGGCTGCTCAATAACTATGACTTCCTGCAGGTCAGCCGCAGTCTGGATGAAATCATGTTGGTGGATATCTCAAAAAATGCTGACAGCCGGTCAGGGTTTCTTGATGCTGTCCGGAACATAGCCAGCCGATGTTTTATCCCGATTACCGTTGGCGGCAAGATAACGGAAATGGATGACGCCCGGACGTTCTATGCCTGCGGTGCGGATAAGGTTTTTATCAATCACCTGCTGACAACCGATGCCGATGAAGTGCGGCGGATGATCAACCATTATGGATCGCAAGCCATTGTTGCCGGTGTCAATTATCGGGAAAAGGATGGCCAGATCGTCTATGCCGATAGCGCGGGTACCATCAATGCCAATGTGGTGCTGGAACGCCATCTGGCCTCCCTCGAAAAGCTCGGCGTTGGTGAGGTTGTTCTGCAAGGCATTCACCGTGACGGGACCGGTTTTGGAATTGACCAGTCCATTCTTGAGCATATCCCGGAAAACTTCACCCTGCCCCTGATCCTCATGGGGGGGATTGGCAACAGTCAGCACATGATGACCATACTGTCCGATGACCGGACCGATGCGATTGTGACCGCGAACCTGCTGAATTTCATCGGTGATGCCTTTCAGCGAGCGCGGCAGGATATTATCGAAAACGGATTTCCGATCCCTGAATTCAATCTAGGGATTGAACTATGACAATGCAGCCGCAGCGCACCATCGGCATCATTGGATGGGGATCCATCGGCCAGAAGCATTTTCGCACCATCAGGGAAATTGACCCGGATGCAAGCATCTGGATTGTGACCCGCCAGACCCTGGAAGGGGATCACCATCCCGGCGCAAAAGCGTTTGTAACGGCCAGTGTTGATGAAATGGCCAAGCAGTCACCTGATGCGGTGATCGTGGCAACACCGGCATCCGAGCATCATGCCCCTGTAGCGCAACTAATTGAACAGGCTGGCCAGATCATCATTGAAAAACCGGTCTCAGACACAGTGGACGGGGCTGACCATATCCGCCGGTCTGTGATCAAGGGCAAATCGCCTGTCAGGGTTGCCTATAACCTGCGCTATCTGGAAGGGTTGAAACAAACCGAGGCGGTGCTGGACTCTGATCAACTTGGCCGGATCATGCATTTCAGCATGACGGTCGGCCAATCGCTCAACCAATGGCGCCCGGGGCGTGAGATTGGCCAGACCGTTTCAGCCCAGCGATCAAAAGGCGGTGGCGTGTTACGCGAATTGAGCCATGAGCTGGATCTGGCCATCAGGCTTTTCGGCAGGCCTTCTGGCAGTCAGCTGATGCGGGGCCGGATGCGGTTTGATGATGCTAATGTCGAAGACACTGCCATGATCAATGCTGTATTTACCCAAGCGCATCACCCCGTCATGGGATCACTGCAACTGGATTTCACCCGGGAAGACATGACCAGGGAGATCACGATCACCGGCGATAAAGCCAGCCTGAAATGGAACCTCTTGCGCGGAACCATCAGCCTGCATGATGCCGCCGGTGAAAAGGCGATCATGAACAACCCTGAGGATATCCGCCAGACCCATCACCGGATGTGGGATGCTATTCTGAACGGAGGGGCCAATCTGCTGCCCGAAGTTGATCATGCGGCCCTAATCATCCGATGGATCGAAGACATGGAAAACCAGTCACCAATGATCACCCCATCACCAGAGGCCAGAGGCTGAAAAGATGCTGGTATCACTGATCTGCGCACGCAAGAATTCCAAAGGGCTGTCGGGCAAGAATATCGCCCCCTTGGGCGGCATGCCGCTGATTGCCCATAGCATCACCATGGCCGCATCGATTAACGCCATCGACCGGATCATCGTTTCAACCGATTGCCCGGAAATTGCCGCGGTGGCTGAGGCCCATGGGGCCACGGTTCCGGGGTTGAGGCCTGCTGAACTGGCTGGGGATACCTCACCCGAATGGCTGGTCTGGCGGCATGCGCTGGAAAATTTCGTTGAGGATTACCGCAATGTTGACGGGCTGGTGGTATTGCCCCCGACAGGCCCGTTGCGGGAAAAGGCTGATGTCGAACAGGCTATCGGTCTTTATCAGGGCGGTGACTGTGATGTGGTGATCACCACCACCCCGTCACACCGCAACCCGCTTTTCAACATGGTAAAACCGGCCGAGGATGGATTGGTTGAGCTGGGCATGAAACCCGAAGCCACTATCCACCGCCGTCAGGATGCCCCTCGTTTCTATGATATCACCACGAATTGTTATATAGTCAGCCCTGCGTTGGTCATGAACGCAAACGGGCTTTTTGATGGCCGGGTCAGGCAGGTGGTCGTCAGCGCGGAGACGGCGGTGGATATTGATACGAAGATTGATCTCGAATGGGCCGAGTTTCTGATGAACCAAAAAGCACAGCGCAATGATGAATGATCCCTCCAGAACAGTGGTGATTACCGGTGCGGCCGGTCATATCGGCCGGGCCTATGCCCTCAAAGCCTCAATGATGGCAAGCTGCATCCTGATTGACCGTGACACCGATCCGCTTGAAGCGGTGATGGCGAGCCTGAACACTGATGCAGGCCAGTCGCATCGGATCATGCACTGTGACCTGATTGACAGCGCCGCCCGCAAATCGCTGCTTGATCAACTGACCCGGGATGAAACACGCATTGATGTGCTGGTCAATAACGCCGCCTTCACCGGCAGCACCGATCTGAAAGGCTGGGTTGCGCCTTTTGAGGAGCAATCGCTGGAGGCCTGGCAGGGCGCGCTGGAGGTTAACCTGACCGCAGCGTTCGAGCTGGCGCAGGGCCTGTCTGGTCAGCTCAAATCCTCACCTGATGGCAATATTCTCAACATCGGTTCAATCTACGGGTGCCTTGGCCCTGACCTGCGGCTTTACGACAATACCGCCATGGGAAATCCGGCGGCCTATGCCGCATCCAAAGGCGGGTTGATCCAGTTGACCCGATGGCTCGCAACTGTCCTTGCCCCTGAAATCCGGGTGAATTGCATCTCCCCCGGGGGTGTTTTCAGGGATCAGCCGTCATCGTTTGTGCAGGCTTACGAAAGCCGCACCCCGTTAAAGCGGATGGCAACAGAGGCCGATATTGTCGGCGCAATGATGTTTCTCACCCTCGGGGAATCCCGATACATTACCGGCCAGAACCTGATGGTGGATGGCGGTTTTTCCATTTGGTAGAAAAATGACGATTGAGTTCACCCGCAGCGCAGGGCTGACTGAAAACCTGCTGGTACTGGACGGCCTGACCGGGACCGGGAAAACGATGATCGCCTCCCTCCTGGAAAGCTATGACAGGGTTGAGGTTGGCCGTTTCATCTATGATATCGAATTTATATCGATCAGCGGCGGGCTGGGTCAGCAGTCGCATGAAGCGACAAAGGCCATTCTGGGCCTTATTATCGATTCCAAGCTCTATGACAACATGATCAGCCGGGAGGTGAATTTCCGCCCAAGCGATCTTTCATCTGTTTTCAAAAGCCGCCGGGTCATGGACTATCTCAAACGGCTTTTTCGGCCTGATGGCGATGCCGTGGAAAACCGGCTCAAATCCGAAAACCCGATCATGATGATCAACACCCATCAGTTGCTGGGGATGATGGATGCCCTGTTTGATCAATTTGAACACCGGATCAAGGTTGTGGAAATGCAACGCCATCCGCTCTACATGCTGGAACACTGGATGTCCTATATGGACATGCATGGAAATTCAGCCCGGGATTTCACGATCTGGCTGAAGGATCATGACGGCAAGCCTGTTCCGTGGTTTGCCCATGACTGGAAGGATGAATACTGGTCGTTATCGAAATTCGACCGGGTCGTGCTGTCCATCGACAGCCTGACCAG
>MDTB01059286.1_pt1 | contig 13942 bp, 9 predicted proteins | sample 811161 | NCBI WGS metagenome assembly MDTB01 (sample SAMN05326650, study PRJNA326480) | marine metagenome | isolation source: seawater | place: Mediterranean Sea | collected 2009
CGGTATAATCAAGCAAACCTTTGGACTGAATTTCTTCCCATCCCGCCGATAGTTGCTGAAGGAGATGGAAAATGGATGAAAGTGACCGAATCCCTTGTTGGATCTGAACCCCTGGAATCAAGGGAGAAACAAAACATGGACCCGGCTCGATTTGCACTTACATTAAGAGAATTACTTTCATTGGAAAAAACTGAACTCAAGGAAAGAATTTCATACATCAGAGAGAATCAAAAGCTTGATCCTTCGGCCTTATTTGCAACTCAGTACGCTGAAGCCATAAAAGTCAGAGAAGGTGTGGATCCGGTTATTCTTCAATACGAAGACCTTGCCTTTGCATACAGCGACCAGAATGTCAGCGAATTCAACCGCTTGGTCAATGAATTATATGACTTAACCACCAAGCGGGCTGGTTCAACCGCATCCACTCTTTCTTTTGAAAAAACTTTTAATGGATTCGAACCCTTCTATCGTAGTGCGATTGCCTATGTGGTCATCTTCATTGTAGCAGCTCTATCCTGGTTAATACCTGCAATTAAAAGAGATTCCGAATTGGTACGAACGCTTCGTAATTCAGCATATTACCTCACCATTATCGTCTTAGTATGCCACACTTTTGGCTTGGCAGCAAGAATGTGGATTGAAGGCCGACCCCCGGTTACAAACTTATATTCTTCCGCCCTCTTTATCGGATGGGCTTCTGTCCTGCTCTGCCTTGGTACTGAAAAATACATTCGGTTAGGAATTGCCTCCGCGATGGGTGCTCTGATCGGATTTAGTAGTCTGGTTATAGCACATAGCCTGAGCTTGGATTCTTCTCTAAATCCTACGGGAGACACAATGGAAATGATGCGGGCCGTATTGGATTCAAACTTTTGGTTAGCCACTCATGTGGTAATCATCACAATCGGATACTCTACTACTTACCTTGCCGGCTTTATTGGGATTGCTTATGTATTTTTTCATATTGGATGTATTATCTCTGGAAAACCGGAAAATAAATTGAAAAAAACATTGGATTCCATGATCTATGGAATCACCTGCTTTTCCTTACTATTTAGTTTAGTGGGAACTATTCTTGGAGGAATTTGGGCAGATCAGTCATGGGGAAGATTCTGGGGTTGGGATGCCAAGGAAAACGGTGCCCTTTTGATTGTAATCTGGAATGCACTCCTTCTCCATGCCCGCTTTTCTGGGATCGCGAAAACCCGAGGTCTTGCCTGCATTGCAATTTTTGGAAATGTGGTCACATCTTGGTCTTGGTTTGGAACAAATATGCTTGGGGTTGGCCTTCATTCCTACGGTTTTATGGACAAAGCATTCAATTACCTAATGATGTTCATCATTTCACAAATGGTTATTATAGGTCTTGCTTACATCCACCCTTTATTTGGATTTTTAAAAAAATTATTCCCGCCCAAAGCCTCCACCTAATCACATTTGCTTACCACTACTTGAATTGTGAGTCTCTTTAGTTGAGTGGTCGGGGGGTTTTATCATGGTTTTCCTTGAGTAAGTGCAACACATCATCGACGGGTCTTCCAAAAGAACAGGGAAATGCAATAGGTTCATCTTTTATTCCCCTTAATTTTTGAGCTTTCTTTTTCAGGTGAACCATAATCAAAGAACGACCTGCATAATTTTCAGTTGAAAATCTTTCAATTTCCTCGTGTTTAAATTCCTGCTTACTCCACCAACCCCTGTGCGAGTAACCTGCGCGGGTAATTATTAATCTGGACCATTCAAAAATTTGATCCAATAAATTAAGCAAACCAAACAAAAAAAAGACAATCGTACCCAACCAACTAAAAAACACGCCGACATAACCAATCATTGAGAAAAAAACCGCAACCACAAACAAGAAGACAGTAAAGCCGGACTGTCTCCAAAAGACCGGTTTTATAACCAATACATTATCCTCTCCCGTCTTCATTAAATCAAAGAGTTGAGAGCTTCTTTACTGATCGTAGGAGGTTATGATGGACGTAGAGTCGGGAAAAGAATTGTATCACGAATATTAGACGCCTTAGTCAAAAATATGACTAAACGATCGATTCCTAAGCCCATGCCACCCGCCGGCGGCATACCATGCTCTAAAGCTAAAAGAAAATCATCATCTAACTCTTGGGTCTCCCCACCAACTTGTTTCATAAATGCATCCCGTTGAACAGCAGGATCATTTTGCTCAGAATAAGCTGGTGCAATCTCTTGGCCATTTATACAAAGCTCAAAAACATCAATTGTACTCGAATCTTTCTCAGTAATTTTAGCGAGCGGACAAAGTTCTTTTGGGATATGAGTAACAAAAGTGGGCTGCACCAGAGTGTGTTCAATTACTTTTTCGAAGACATCATTTGTAACCTCAAAGTCTTCTAATTCAGGGTCTATATCAATTCCCATTTCCTTCGCTTTTTCAAGCTTCCCAGATTTAGGCAATTCAAACCAGTCTGATCTGCCCACTGCATCAACAATTAGATCCTTATATTTAGCTTCCCGCCATTCACCGGAAAGATCAATTGTATCTCCTTCATTTCTTTCCAATTGCAAAGTCCCTAATGCACGCTGGGAAACTTGTTGAATCAATGATCGTGTCAGCTCCATCATGCCCCGATAATCAGTGTATGCCTGATAAGCCTCAAGCATGGTAAATTCAGGATTATGCCTTCTGGAAAGACCTTCATTACGAAATACACGCCCCACTTCAAAAATCCGGTCAAATCCACCCACTAGTAATCTTTTTAAATGGAGTTCCAAAGCAATTCTCATATTAAAATCGCAATCCAATGCATTAAAATGAGTTCGAAATGGGCGGGCTGCTGCACCTCCAGAAACTGCCTGTAACATGGGGGTTTCAACTTCCAAAAAATCCCTATCCCAAAAGAATTCACGAATTTCCCGAATAATTTGACTGCGAGTACGGAAGCGTTCCCGAGAGTCATCGTTCACAATTAAATCGAGATATCTTTGCCGATAAATTTGTTCGTTATCAGTTAACCCATGCCATTTCTCTGGTAAAGGTCGAAGTGCTTTCGAAACCAATCGATATTCCTTCGCCCTAACCGTAACTTCTCCAGTTTTGGTTCTGAAAAGTTTTCCACGGATGCCAACAAAGTCTCCTAAATCTAATTTTTTGAAGGACGCATACTCATCATCACCGATTTCATCTTTTCTAACATATGACTGAATCCTACCATCCCTGTCCAGAATTTTGAGAAAGGACGCTTTACCCATTAAGCGAAACGCAACGATTCTCCCAGCTACCGATACCTCCGGGCCCTCTTCATCTTCTTCGGAAAGAAGGCCTTGAGCTTGTAATGATGTATGCGATTGTTCCCAGTTTGAACTATATGGATCGAAGCCATTTTCGCGCATAACATCAAGCTTTGCTTGCCGAACAGCCACTTGGTCACTTCCATCCAAGGGAGTATCATGCTTAAGTTTAGTGCTTTGCTTATCCTCACTCATAAGAGGTTTATTAATGGCTATTTCACCCGTAAAGAGCAACGGAAATCCAAAATAGAATCAAGTAGTTGGGACTCTTGCTAATGCAACACGAAATCCGAGGTTTCGATAACGGACCGTAAGTGAATTTGTTGATCTTGAAGAAGACTGGCACTCTACGGCACTTTTCATGTAACCTCCCCCACGACTAATTCGAAATTCATCCTGTTCACTATCATTAAGCAAAGCATTCTGAAAGGAAGTACTCACCCATTCGCGAACATTCCCATACATATCATATAACTTCCATGGATTCGGTTTTTTTAAGCCAACGGGATGCAATGTTTTACCACTGTTAGCTTTATACCACGCATGCATGTGTAACTCATTTGAATTATCTCCAAAATAATAATCAGTAGTTGTGCCAGCCCTGCATGCATACTCCCATTCTACTTCAGTTGGTAACCTATATTCATGATCGGGCAATAGTGTTCCCTGGTTTTTCCCCATAATCGTAATTGCTTTACAAAATGAAACCGCATCCAACCAAGAAACATTATTAACAGGTAATTCACCCATTTTATTAATGATTTCAGGGTCATGGTAATCGGGATCGCAGTAACTTGGATTACTTCCCATAATTCTAGTGTAAAAATCTTGAGTAACAGTAAGTTGACTAAGCCAAAAACCCTCTCCAACTTTTACAACTCTGGTTTCATCGACATATGGTACGACAATAGAAAGTTGCCCACCTGGAATCCAAGAAAAAGTTCCTACATCTTGATCTTCATAATACTTTTCTTGTTCCTGATCTTGAACAGGTTTCAGCGCATCTACTGAAACTCCAGACGCTAAAGGGTGCCTTGTTTTTCCATGTCCGGGTGCTTTACGTATTTTAAGGGAAGGCGGAGGAGTTAATGGTTTATCATAATCCACTTCTCCAAGAGGTGAATCTTTAGAGATTTCTGCAGTCGTTCTAACTGAATTTTGCTTAAAGCGGTGTGTACCTCGATCCAACTGGGTGTTCCAAACATTTTCCCATAGCTTCCAAAGTTCAATTCCAGGATCCAATATGTTAGATTCTTCTTCTACATCTTCCTTTAATTCCGTGAAAGAGAAATTCAATTTTTCTAACATGGTCGAACACGCAGTCTTAATCCAATCTTTATCAGAAAGATTAATTGATTGAAACTGTTGCAAACAGAGTGCTAACCCAGGAGGCACATCGGTATCCTCAAGATAAATCGATAGGATATATTTATCTTCGGATAAAGCAAAGCCGACCTCTGACTTAACATATTTTGAATTTACAGAACGGGGTGAGACAAAAACAACCAAAAGAGATGATTTTTTAATCGCATGGGCAATTTCCTCCACCCATTCACTAGCAGCCGGTATTCCCTCATCATACCAAATATTAACACCTGCCTTTTTAAATTCACGCATGTAAGCGTAAACCTTTGCTTGATCGTCATGGGCATAACTTACAAAAACATACGGGCCTTCACCGGAGTAGGATTCAAAAGGTTCGGATATTTCGTTATCTACAATCACAATTCCAAAATTCTAATTTTCGTATTTGTAACCACTTCTTTGAAGGGAGTAAATAGGATAACTTCCAAATTTCTTTGCAAGTTCTATATTACCCACATATTCAAAATCAAACCCTTCATAACCAAGTGAAAGCATTGCCGCAACAGTCTCGGAAACAAAAACGGAACCAGGTAGCACAATAGGTTCAATCCTTGCCGCTTGGTTCACATGGGTTCCAAAGAAGTTTGACTTTCCTAAAACAGGGTCGAACTTTTCAAAGACAGGACCTGCATGCATAGAAATTCTTATTTCGATTCCATCCACCAGTCCCAATTCCGACCAATCTCCATTTACAAAATAATCCCTTACTTCCAAGGCAACTTTTATGCCATCATCCAATTCATCAAAAACTGCAAATACGCAATCTCCCCATGTATTTATAAAACACGGTTCAAAAGAAAACTTTTTAAGTACATCTGAGACACCACCTAAAAATTTATCCAAAAACAAAAGAGTTTTACTATCATCAATATCAGAAAAACCAGCGACATCAGCAAATAGCATCGTTTTTATACTTCGGGGCAATGGAGGTTTTGTTAAAACTTCGATCCCAGGTTTTGTTTCTCCACTTATTGGTTCATATGCTTGACCTCCCGAAACTGATTCCAGGACCTTAACTGAATCAATTATAATCGGATCATTGAAAATATTTCTCCATTCTTTAACAAGTTCACCAGTGCCTCCCTTGGATCCAGGGCTCCCATCCCAAAAGACTAGTAGTTTCGGATCTTCATCCATACCCCTGCCTCTCATAGCGGCAAACCCAAGAAGAATATTATTACAGAAAGAAAAAAGGGCATTATCCCCGAAATAGCCCTCTTTTGTAACATAATGAATTGAAGTCGCTAAATCTAAGACTCTCTCAAATCGGGAAACCCAGTTCCCTCCAGCACGTCTAACACTTATTTCAATAAAGTCTTTCTTGGCAAAAGGTAGAAAAATATGGGTTTCAGCTCCCCTCTCAATCATGGACTCAAGAAAAATAATATCAGTACCACAAGCAGCAGAACTATAACCACAACTTGCATTCATGTCATCCAATGCTTTGACAATTTCTTTTTTAGCTAATCCCTCAGCTTCTGGTGGAAATCTTGGATCGGCTCCAGGTTGATCAAGTACATGCCCTGAAAACGCAACAATACCAAGAGTTGGAAATGCGGTTTTGATTTTTTTAAGAATTTGGGGATCTTTATATTCTCCAGCAATCTGTAATGCTTGCTTCCTAGTACTTGAAATCCAAGAAGGTTTTGCATCCGGCAATGAAACGGCTTCTAAATAAGATACAACGGACTCTTTAACTGAACCTAAAAGCAAAAGCGCTTCCGCTTCAGTTGCTTGCACCCAATATTCATTTTTTCCTCCACTTTTCAATTTCTCACAAATTTTTCTTGCCTTTTCTGCATATTCCTTTGCCCCTTCAAGATCATCCGAAAAGAAATACATAAAAGAAATATTAATACAGGGATAATATTGAGTTTCCAATTCCTTGCGTTGACTAGCCTTCAGGTTGTCATAGCTGTTGGTGAAAAAACCTTCTCCGTAACGGGCAATCGCTAATTCTGCATATTTCTTTTTAGAATCTTGATCGGTTGAGTCTTCCCATAAATCTTTGTATGCACTGGCAAGTAGGCTATGAGTTTCAACTCCGCAGTCCCCTCCTGCAACAAGTTGCTCCAACATCCTTGAAGCCGTTTTCGGAGAACCAGCTTTGCATAAAGCATGGGCTGCCCGTTGGCAGAGTTTCTTATCGTTCTTGTGGTAGTTTAATCCAGTTTTTGCAACATCGTGAGCAAGAAGAAACTCACCTACTGCAATTAATTCTTCACAAAGATTGAAATACTCAAAAGAAGACGATTTTTCTCTGTCAAAAAACTTCCATTTAGTCCTAAGACAAGGTTTGGATATGTTTTTTAATTGAGACATCTTTACATTTTAAAGCCAAAAAGATTTGTAAAGAAGTCCTCATCTAAACCCAAAAGGGTTATAACACACTACATTTTTTCGTACCTAGTTCGTAGCATTTGAGTAAATGCAGCAACTTTACGTGCTTCCCTTTTCTTATCGGAACGTTTCAAGAAGTAGCGTTTTTCACGCACATCACGAATAGTTCCTTCACGATCGAGTCGCTTTTTCAAGCGTCGAATTGCACGATCCATGGGTTCACCTTTGCGAAGTTTTATTTCAATGCTCATATTTAAAATACAAAACATTAAGCAAGTATGATTTTAGGTCAAGTCGTAAGATGAATTAGAATTTCTTTCTAGCAAACTTTCTTTCAGCGGGTGGCTCTGGCAATCGAACCTTTATTCTTGCTCCACGAACTGGACTACGCGACCTCCAATCCTTAAATGTTTTTGACGAAAAACGCATACAAAAACGACTGTCTGTTTCTACTACCAATCCACTATCTTCTCCATTCCTTGCAAATGCCAAACGAATAAGTGTGCTTCCTTCCCCACGATCCCCGAGTTCGAATATTTCACGTGTGAATTGTTCACACTCTGAATCATCAGGATCAATGAGCCATGTCACTTCTTCGGCAAGTTGCGAAATAGCACTTTCTATTGGTTTAAGACTGGTAACACTCAAACGAGTTTCATCATCTTTTCTCGATGCAACCCCCTCGACAACTACAATCCTTCCATCATCCAAATGCACACCAAACTGATCATAAGCCTCAGTAAACATAGGTATTGAAAAATCTTTCTCTTTTGCCATTAAGGTAAAACGAGCCCATGGCTTGGCATCCTTCTTGGTATACCTTCGCTCAATATCAGATAATACACCACATAAGCGAAAAGATCGACGACCTTCCAACTTTTCAATCTCTTCGGATGTAACATCATTCAATAAGGCACCTAAACCACCAAGAGTATCGACCGGATGTCCAGAAAGAAAAAACCCAAGTAGTTCTTTTTCATATCTTAACTTTTCCAGTTCGTCCATCGGTTCAACTTCTGGACCATCCGTCATTGGAGAAAAACCACCCTCTCCATCCTGCTGTTCACCACCCTCTTCTCCCATCATATCAAATAAGTTTACTTGCCCAGCCTCCCGGTCCTTTCTTCTTAACTGTGCCTCTCCCATAGCACGATCAAGATCTGCTAATAATGAGGCACGACTTTTCTCAACAGAATCAAATCCACCCGCTTTAATTAAATTCTCCAAAACTCGTTTATTAACTGCCTTTCCATCCACACGCTCAACAAGATCAGAAAAAGATGTGTAAGAACCATTTTTCCGTTCATTAACAATTACTGCAGATGGTCCATCTCCAACCCCTTTCACTGCTGCCAAGCCAAAGCGTATAGAATCAGGTTTGTCATCAAAACTTTCAACAGGGGTAAAATTTTCACCGGATTCGTTGACATCTGGACCGAGAACCATAATGCCCATCTCCGAACATTCGCCAATAAAGTGGGATAATTTATCCGAATTTCCTAATTCGCATGAAAGCACACCTGCCATAAAATGAACTGGAAAATTCGCTTTTAAATATCCGGTCTGATAACTGATTATTCCATAAGCAGCTGAATGTGATTTATTAAATCCATACCCAGCAAACTTTTCCAAAATACTAAAAATTTCATTCGCTTTTTTTTCAGGAATATCGTTGGTATCCTTGGCTCCCTTAACAAATATTTCTCTCTGTTTTGCCATCTCTTCCGGCTTTTTCTTACCCATCGCACGACGCAAAATATCCGCGCCACCAAGAGAATAACCGGCCACCCGACGGGCCGCCTCCATAACCTGTTCCTGATAGACCATAACTCCATAGGTCTCTTCACAGACCTGCTCTAAGAGGGGATGGGGGAATTTAATAGTGGATGGATCTTCTTTTCCCTTAATATAATCAGGTATCCAATCCATTGGACCTGGGCGGTAAAGGGCAATCAATGCGATTATCTCATCCACATTGGTGATCGTCATCTGCCTGCATAAACGACGCATACCATCTGACTCTAACTGAAAAACTCCAATAGTTTGAGCATCGTTCAATAACCCAAAAGTCTTTTCGTCTTCCAGGGATACATCCGAAACCCGAAAATTATCGTAGCCTTCCTTTTGCCGAATGTGCTGCTCTGCGGCGGCAATTACGGTAAGGGTTTTCAACCCGAGAAAATCCATTTTTAAAAGACCAAGGTCTTCGACTGGGTCCTTAGGAAACTGAGTAGTCAAAACACCATCCTGAGTAGTCAAAGGAACTAGTTCCTTAAGTGGTCTGTCCGCAATAATAACCCCGGCAGCATGGGTTCCGACATTACGGACCATTCCTTCAATTACTTTACCCGTCTCAATGATCTGTTTTGCGATTGGGTTCTTCTTGCATTCCTCATTAAATTCAGGGCTCTTTTCCAAGGCCTGCTCCAGAGTAATATTTAGGTCATCAGGAATCATTTTGGCCAGTTTATCAGCTTCTGCATAAGGCAGATCACGCACCCGTGCCACATCACGTACCACCATTTTGGCACCAAAGGTACCAAAAGTAACAATATTAGCAACACAATCGCGGCCATATTTTTCTCTAACATATTCAATGACCTCGGCACGTCTTCTCATACAAAAATCGATATCAAAGTCGGGGGGAGATACCCGTTCTGGGTTCAAAAACCGTTCAAACAATAAACCAAATCGCAAAGGATCTATATCAGTTATTCCCAAAACATAAGCTACCAAGCAACCAGCCCCTGAACCTCGACCTGGGCCCACTGGTATATCCTGTTCTCTAGCCCACACCATAAAGTCAGCAACAATTAAAAAGTAATCATTAAAACCCGTCTTTGCGATCACACTCAATTCGTAATCTATCCGCTCGCTCAATTCCTTTACTCTTTCCCCAACACCTTCGCCACGTTCTTCTTTGGGCAGATAAGTCTCATTGTACCTTTCCTTTAATCCTTCCAAGCAAAGATTTTTGAGGTATTCAACATTATCGGTTACCTCTGTCTTAATTTCAGGAGGAAGGGTGAAAACCGGGTAATTGTTTTCTCCGAAGGGAAGTTTCAAATCGCACATTTCTGCAACTGCAAAAGTGTTGGTTATCGACTCTGGAGCTTCTTTAAATAGCTCCTCCATTTGCTCCCTCGATTTCAAGTAAAACTGTCGTGCATCATAACGCATTCGATTCTGATCATCAATTTTTGAACCAGTCTGAATACAAAGTAACGCATCGTGTGGTGCCCAGTCTTCTTCCTTTACATAGTGAACATCGTTAGATGCGATTACTTTTAAATCAAATTTCTTTGCCAATTTCAAAAGAACCGGAACCAGTTGAGCCTGTTCCTCAATCCCATGGTTATGCAATTCGACAAAATAATTCTCCTTACCAAAGATATCAACCATCTGCCCCATTGCCTGCTCTGCTTCATTCTCTTTACCCTGCAAAATCAATTGGGGTACCCAACCCTGCATGCAACCTGTAAACCCAATTAAACCATCCGAATACTCAGCCAAAGTTTCCAAATCAGTTCGAGGCCGGTAGTAGAATCCATCCACATGGGCATCAGATACTACCTTGGACAAATTTTGGTAACCCTTATAATTTTTGGCAAGCATTCCGATATGATAGGATTTATGCTTATCACGCCCTGGTTTCTCGTCGTTTTTATGGTCAGTAACTAAATAACCCTCACAGCCAATAATTGGTTTAATTCCATGTTTTTCTGCCTGCTTTATAAATGAGATCGTCCCAAAAAGATTTCCGTGATCTGTTAGTGCCATAGCCGACTGTCCTAATTCCTGAGCACGTGCCATTAATCGGTCCATTCGGCAGCAACCATCCAACAGACTAAAATCTGAATGAACATGCAAGTGAACGAAATCCTTATCTTTGGTCGACATAATTCTAAATTATTTCTGATTTATTCATCTTCAAAGAAACAGAAGGTTTCAAGGCAATCTTGCGCACATTTATCAACACTTACCTTTTATTCGGATTGAAAGGCGAAACATCCAGATGTTTTTTCATCGCTTTTCGGCATAGTGAAATTGCCCATATGATCAACGGGAAGATCAAAAAATTTAATATTGGCATATCATCCTGAAACAGCAAAAAATCGTAAGCTCCATGAAGAACAACAGCATAAAACAAACCTTTTAAACTTTTCTCTGTTCGGGCAGAACCGTGATAGTATTTAGATAATCCGATATAGTATCCCATAATCACAGCAAAAGCTGCATGCATGGGAACCGCTGTAAACATTCGCACTATTGCCACCCCAATTCCACCATCCATCACGTAAATAATATTTTCAAATGCGGCAAATCCCAGACTGACCATTACCGCATATACAATTCCGTCAAAGGGCTCGTTAAAACATGGTTTTCGAAAGGCGTACAATATGACCACTAAATATTTCAGCAACTCCTCGCCCAACCCCACCACAAAGAAAGCCATAAAAAAAGAAATGACCATCCCGTTATCTTCGTCCAGGTCATAACCAAACATTCCAAACACTCCTGAATTCCAAAAGCCTGCCGGAAAACAGATTAACACCCCGAAAATAAAGCACATCACCAGCACACCAACTGGTTCTTTTTCATGCTTATCTTTCCAATAAATAAAAAGTGTAATGGCCAAAGCAGGAGCCAGGGCCATGAGTAAATTAAATAAAGTCATGCTTTATTTACCCAGATTGTTAATTGAAATTATATCAAGTCTGCGGAATTCAACTTCTGAACCTTCTGCTTGAATTGAAAGTTTTCCCTTCTTCGTGGTGCAGGAATAACCATGATTAACTAAGTCGCCATTTACCCAGACTTTTACCTCATCCTTGAGGCACTCAATTTTCATTTGATTCCATTCCCCAACCGGTTTCTCGGATCCGTCAGTCAGGTTAAGAATTCGTCGCGCTTTACCTTCAGTAATTCCCCATTTTTCCTTACTCCCCCTCCTCTTAACCATATCAGGCACCTCAATATTTTCGACGATGCACCAAAAATCTCCCGCATGAGTATGGTTCATTTGTACCTCAATAGATTTAGGGTACATTTTATAAAGATTTCGTAATCTTGAAGCATGAACCAAAATTCCGCAATTTCCAGGTTCACCAGAAAAACGATACTCAACCAACAAACTATAATTTTTGTACTCCTTATCGGTTAAAAGGTGCCCAAATGGTTTTCCAAGGCTTACCAACATTCCATCGCGAATAATAAATGGCATAGGCAATTTTGAATTCTTGTCATGAGCAGGCACATCCACAGTCCAACCAGTCAAATCTTTTCCATTAAAAAGAGCCTTTTTTATTAACTCAGCAGATGCAAAATAAGAGAAAAATAAAGAGGTAAAATAAAGTATTGTAAAGGCATTCATAATAGTAACATTTTAATCATTAGAAGATTTTTTATTCTGCTACAAACAATCATTGAGTAAGTTTGGATCTTACTCAATTATTCGAAAAAAAGCTTTCAGGCTGAACAGCGATTGAAATATTTTCGACATAACAAACGCCAAGCAACGATAATGAAAGCTGTTAGCGGAATACCAAAAATCATACCCAAAATACCACCTAATGCAGTGCCCCAAAAAAAGATTGATACCATAACAACTACTGGATGCAGTCCAGTTTGTTGACCCATAATTTTCGGTGTCAGGTAATAGCTCTCAACTATCTGGATAACTACAAAAGAAACCCCACACCCTAAAAGAACAGACCATTCACCATTTTCAGCTATCCCACCAGGTTGAAGATAAGCGACTAAGATTGCCGTGACAATTCCCACAATTGACCCAAGATATGGAACGATATTTAGCAAACCAAAAAGGAGCCCTAGCGTAATACCAAATTTCAAACCACTAATACTGAAGCCAATTGCGTACCCTACTCCCATTAATAAGCCGATTAATAACTGACCACGGAAAAAACTGACAAGTATGCTGACAAACTCACGAATCAAAAAAACAACATCTTCTTTGACTGATTCGGAAAGGAAACTGATTTCTTTTTCCAATTCATCAATCAAATTTCGGTTGGAACTTAGAAAATAAAACAGATATATAGGAATGACTGCGAGGTAAGTTATTTTTGCAAAAAAACCAAGCAGTCCCGACCATGCAGATTTAATAACCGCTGCGGATTTTTCTGCAATCTCTTCACCTTGCTTTTCCATTGCTTCCATTGCACGATTATGCATTTCCGTAGCTTTTCGTTCCAAATACTGAATTTGTTCGGATCTTCCCTCATTCATAAAAAAAGCAGTTCGTTCATCAGGATCCAATACACGAAAAGTTTCCCTTTGCTCAACATTTAGAGTATCATATACATCTTGTTGTTGATCAGGCAGGATAAGAATAGGGGTATTTTCTTCTCCTATGATTTCTTTCCAATAGTCCTTAAAAGCGTCCACATGTCCAGATATGGATTCCCAAGTCTCGGGCGGTAGCGAAACCTTGGCCTTTTCTTCAAGTTTATCAGGCCAATCAGCCGCTGTACCAAGAAATTCCTTGGTTTGATATATAACTTTACCACCTAATAACCAAGTAGCTGAGCCAGCTGAAATAATAACCAATGCGTAAAGAAGAAGGATTGAAGAAAATCTGCCCAATTTAACGCGCTCCTCGAAAAAAGACACAACAGGTCTCAAAAGAATAGCTAACATACCTGAGACTGCGAGTGACCATATGACTCCACCAAAAAGATCGAATGCCCGATTGAGTATTAAGATCACCGCGGCGAACAAGCATCCCAAAATTAAAGCACCTCCAAAGCAAGCAACGAACCCAAGAAATTTCCGTTGCTTAATTGTCAGAATATTTGAGTTGCTTGAACTATCTTTCATTAATCTTTCCCTTTTGTTTTCTTGCTTGAGCCAACACCGAAAGATAAACATGCATTGTTAATTGTCGAGTTCGTTGTAGACTAAATCAATAATCCTGTCACTTTTTCTACCCTTTTTATGAAGCTAATTA